>OODI01000070.1_pt1 | contig 50825 bp, 63 predicted proteins | sample 1671141 | NCBI WGS metagenome assembly OODI01 (sample SAMN06348126, study PRJEB24527) | human gut metagenome | biome: human gut; feature: ankylosing spondylitis patient; material: feces | host: Homo sapiens | place: China | collected 2015-10 | reverse complement strand
GTCGATTGCGTCCTGAACCGATGGGCAGAACACGAGGATATGCTGCCTGTCCGTGTGCTTGTCGAGGGCTTCGATTATACCCTGTTCCCCTCCGTTGGCTTCATAAGCCCGCAGGACGCTGTCCTCCGTGAACTCCGATTTCGAGGTGTTGTAAACCAACATACTGCTGTCGAAGTCGGCGGCTTCATAGCGGAGTTTGCTCCAAAAGCCGAGCTGTACCATTTCAGATACCTGTCCGACGTGGATAATGTCTTTATAGAAATTGCCTTTCTTGCTGCGTGATGTCAGCATAACGAGCTTTGAGAATGTGCCGCCGTCCTGATCATAGTTCTGTTGGAGCTTTACAGGCGTTGCGGTTATACCGAGGACGTGTGTTATCCCGCTGTCAGCGAGGAAACGTCCTAACATACTGTCAGCCTCACGGGGATATAGGTGCGCCTCGTCGATGAGTACTTTCGTGAAGCCCATTTCCTTGAACTGCGCCCCGAGGTTCTTTATCGAGCCGATTGTAGCGTAGGTTATCTGTGCGATTTCCTTTCGCCCGAATGAAGCCGAGTAAATGCCCGCATTCACAGCGAAACCGTCACACAGGGCGTAGTACTTCTTGATGTTCTGTTCCAACAGCTCCTTTGAGGGTTGGAGAACCAAGAGCCTGTCGTTACAGTTCATTGCGACAAAAGCCGTCAGGATTGATTTGCCCCACGCTGTTGGCAGGACTATCAAACTTGGCTTCGGCTTCTGCTGCTTGAAGAACTCAATCGCTTTCTGTATCGGTTCGGTTTGGTTTGACCGTAATTGTATCATTGTTGCTATGAGAAAAGGAAAGCCGCACGTAGGGCTAACCACGCATAACAGTTGCGTCGGGCTTCCTTTCGGAGCAGCCCACCCGTGTGCGGCTTTGTATATATTTCAACGATGAATCTCATATCTGTTCTTTTGGTTATCGCAAAGTTAAAACGATTATATTATAATCACTTTTGATTTTGAGAATTTTTTAACCGTTCAGGTAAATCAGAGGGCGAAAACGGCTGTTTCTTCATCAACTCCCTACGGAGTATCTTCGCTCGTCGGCATAGGTTGAACACCCGTGTATTGCGGCTGCTCACGTCCTTGTTAGTCTCACACAGGTAGTCGATGTAGCGGATAATCTCGTCACGCTGTTGGTTAGATATTGCAATCATTTTCGCTCTGTTTTACGGGTTATTTCAACAGGAAGCGTCGAGCCCCTGTAACGGTCTTTGTAAACTCTCTCGCAAGGTCAGGATGTGCGGCTTGAAAAGCCTTTGCGTCGAACTTCTCACTGTCTTTCGGGGCTTTCCAAGTAGCGATTGTCTGTCCCCCGTAGCTGATAGCCTCTGCGTCACCGAAACCGAGCTTAATGCGTCCCTCCAATTCCTCTTTGCGTTCTTCGAGGCGGGAGAGTTCTTCTTTTACCCCTTTCAGTTGATTGTAGGCTTCAAAGATTTCCTCCGTCACTTCGAGAATCTTGCCCGCTGTGTGGCGGTTGTATTTCAGGAGAACGTCCTGTACGGAAACGGCTGACGGTTCTTGCTTCCCGAGGATATTGTCAGTCCAAAATCGCTCAACCTCCTCAACGAGCCAAGCGTAGAAGTCGGGAACGAGCATAAGGTCTTTATACCCGAACTCCCTGCCCTGTGTGAGCCAAGCGATACTGCCCTGTGTGAGTTCCGCTCCTCCGAGCTGATACTGAACCTGACAGAACCAATGCTTCGGGAGGTCGTCCCCGTCAATGGCTTTCTGTGTTGTCTTACACTCCAAAATGCCCTTGTTTTGGTCGTTGTGCTTCATACCCTCCAACCAATATGTACGGTCGGGAGAAACCTGTATAAACTGTTTCTCGTTGTTGCGGATAATCCAATCCCCGACAGAGCGTTTGATAACCTCACGTCCTGTTGCGTCCTGCCAAAACTGCGAAACAGCGTCCTCGAGGTAGTGTCCCGCTTTCATCGCAAAGGTTTCCTCTTTCGGTGCGTCAAGCCCGATTTTACGTCTCCATAACTGATACGGGGTTTCCCAAGGGTTCAAGCCTACGATAGTGGCTACCTCGCTGCTGCCGATACCTGATTTTCTGAACTCCAACCATTCGGCACGGTCTTTCGGTCTGATAACTGTAACACTCATTTCTTTTCCTCCTCTTCGATTTCGTTAATAACTTCAATAGCGGCTTTGCCGACTTTTCTCAACATTGATTCAAGGGTCAGTTCCTTTACGGCTCTGTTGATGAGTTTCGGGAGGTCAGGGTTATCTCTGAATGCTCCTTTCAACATTGCAACGATGTTCTCACCTGAACCCGCTATCCCCGCTGATAATGAATACTGCTTATGGGTTTTGTCTGCCCCTGTAAGCTCGGTTGTCAATACTATTACGGCTCGGTTGTCACTGTCAGCCTCCTGCCATTTGGCGATGTTTTCAATAAGTTCTTTACGTTCCATATTATCTGTTTTTTTACGGTTATGAAATATGGGAGAGCCGAAGCCCTCCCGTGATGATTTATGCTTCCTTGCGGGTTAGGAGATAGTCAGCCCAAATGCCGATGAACTGCTTGCCGCAGTACGTGGCGAGTTCGGGGGTTTTCAAGCAAAGGCGAGAGCCGATGTTCGCAATCGCACTCGAGGGCACGTGATTCGAGTGCGCAGAGGCGAAGCCTGCATAGTCTGTAACATAGTCGCCTGTGTTCATCATACGACGGTCGTTCTTCTCGTCCTCGTCCATATCCTCAATTTCCTGTTCGGTGTAGAGCCAAAACCAAGGATAATAACGCCATTCCTCCGTTGTGAACTGTGGCTTCCAACCCTCATTCAACGCCTGTACGATGATACGGAGCTTGAAATATGCGAAGATATCAGGCTCAACATCAGAGTAACCGTCCTCCCAACCCTCGGGGTCGTTTATGCCTACCGCCTTTGCTGCGTCGGCAAACGTCTTGATACGTTCTGTTACAGGGCGATTATCCGCTGTCTGTGGGGTTTCAAACTGTGCTTCGGGGAAAAGGGCTTGAAGCATTTTTTTACCGCTGTCGTCGGCTGTATTATAAGCCGCAACGAGATTTTCTTTCTTGATTTCCATTTTGTTGCTGATTATGGGTTATTACTTTTGATTGTCGATGATTTCGCCCGTTTCGGGGTTCACGTTGGCGGGAACATTGCCTGTTGCCTGTGCCATAGCCTTTGTCGCCTTATCCTGTGCCGAGGTCGTTTTCTTCTTCGCTTCGGCTTCCTTTTTGGCTTCGAGGGCGGGTTTCACGAAACATTCCTGTACGGTTGTCGTTCCCTCCTTAATGGCATTCCAAGTGGCTCTCAACTCAAAGAGGGCTTCCTTGTCGATGTCCGCTACACTGTTCTTGCCGAGATACTCCAAGAGCATTTTTTCTGTTACGCCTGATTTAGCGAAATTGGCGATACAGTTCTGACGGGCTGTCTCGATGTCGATTGCCTGTCCGAGGGCGACCTGTTTAACGTCGTTGATAACACGCTTTGTCACAGCCTTGGGGATAACAGCCAACACGGCGTTTCGGAAAGCGATTGAAGCGGCGGCGTTGCCTGTAACAACCTGCATATCCTCGCTGTACGTTCTTCCGTTCTTGTCAGTGATACGGCGTTTCACTTCCTTGCTTACGGCGAAGTTGGTTTCAAGGTCGTGGCAGATAGCCTGTGCGGTTATCATTCGTCCGTCGTTGCCGATAATACGGGTTTGCACTCGGAGGTTACCCCAAGCCCCTGCGATGATTTCAGCCATACGAACCGATAAGCCCTCAATGACACTGTCCTGTCCGTTCTGTCCCTTGCGGCGGAGAACATAAAAACAGTCCTCGGCGGTTTCCCTATCCATAGTGGCGTAGGTTGCAATCTTATTCAGAGTTGCGTTCAGATCACGTGGATACTGCTTTGCGGTCGAGATTTGAATGTCCACTTCCGCACGGTTGATTGCTTGCAGCATATCAGCCTGTTTGATTTCGATAATGTCGTTCATACTGTTATTATTGATTATTGCCCTCTGACAGCTTCGGGCTTTGCTTTTCGTGATAGTAAACTTTGTATTTTCGTCCGTCGGGTGCAACCTCCCAATAGTCCTTGATGTGGAAGCCCTCGTCACGGAGCGTTGAAATAATCTTTCGGAAATCAACGGTGTGTCCGATTTGGTTGCCTGTGTACGTTGTCAGGCGTTCGCCCCTTTCAAGTGCCGCCCTGATGAGCTGCTTAGGCGATGTTTGCGGGTTCTGATTTCGCATAGCTGTTACTTTTTATGAGTTGATACATAGGTCGAAGCCTTGCTTCTTATTTCCTTGTCTGTTTTTACCTCCCGTTCCAACATCCACTCCTCGAGTTCCTGTTTCTTGAAATAGAGTTTGCGGTTCTTCTTGTAGTGGGGGATTTGTCGCTTGCTTGTCAGGTTATACAGGTGGCTCTCGCTGTAGCCTGTGAACACTGCCGCTTCGGAGAGGTCGAGGACGGTTTTTGAACCTATCATCGCCAACTGCTCGATACGGTCGAGCTTGTCGTTCATTTCTTGAATTGCCTCGTTGCTCATACCTCGTCCTCCTCAATGTCTTTTTTTACACGTTCAGGGAGCAAGTCTTCTGCATACAGCTTCTTGGCTATGAGATAGCAGATATACAACACGAAGCCCGCCGCAAGTTTCCATAGGAAGAATTGCTCCAAAGGCATTTCGTCACTTTCGCCGCAGAACACCATAAATGCGATTACCCCGACTGTCAGGAGTATTGCGAACAATACCCATTTCCCGATTTCCTTACAGATTGTTTTCATATTCCAACTGATTTAGTCCGATTTTGATAATCTCTTGATACTTTTGCAAGAGGCGTATTAGCCGCCTGTTTTCAGAGTTGAGTGTCCTGTTCGCCTGTTCCAACGCCTTGATGTAGCGTTCGTCCGTATGTCCGTTCCGTTGAACAGTCACCGTTACCGTTTCAAGGTTGGGGAGGAGTTCTTCGGTTATGGAAACCGTTACCTCGACCTTTCCTTTCCGTTTCGCTGCCTTGCGTTCCCAATAGCCGTCCTGATACTTTTTGTTGTACAGATACTTCTCGTGGGCGGCTTCAGGGCTCAACCTCTTGCTCATGCTGTTGCCTCCTCTCGTTTTAATCGTTCCTCAACCCGCTTGCGGATTGTGTAGATAGTTCCCTCGGAGTTGATACCGTACTTCTTCATCAGGTGCTGATTTACTACGGTCTTGCTTTGCTCCTTGTCAGCAGTGAGTTCGTTGTACTCATTGTAAATAGCCAAGTCACGTTCCTGTCGTGCCATTTGGCAATCTGTCATTTTTGGAATCACCTCTTTCATTTTTATTTTCAATTTTACTTATTGGTTTATTTCCGATTTTATTTCCTTTTTCGTATCTTTGTTGCGATATTAAATTGTATCACGGTGCAAATATAAACAAAGTTTCGATTATAGAAACAAAAATCGAAACAAAATTTCGCTCCAAAAATTAAAATAATTTGTATATGACTGAAAATCAGCGTATTAAAAAGGCGATAAATTGGTTGATATTTCAAGGTGTCGCAGAAAGCGAAAAAGAGCTTGCAGACCTGTTAGGATATACCAAATCCTCATTTTCGCAGATTGTGAACGGAAAAGTCCCCTTGTCGGAAAAGTTTGTAAAAAAGCTCTGTGGGCTTGATGAAAATATAAACGAAGTTTGGATTTTACGAGGAGAGGGAGATTTGCTCAAAAATAACCCGAACGGTTTACAGACGGTTGAAATCTCCCGTGAGGCTTGGAGAATTATACAGTTACAGGCGGAAAGTCTCGCCGCCCGTGATAAACAGATTGACGAGCTTGTCGGATTGCTGAAAGAACAGCTCCGTGAACAGAAAAAAACAGTTGCCCCGACGGACGGAGCTGCAACCTCTGCCGTTGCAGGGTAACGCTGTTCGGGAAAACCCCATTATATTGATGTGCCTATGAAAGACAGGTTACAGATGATTATCGACTATAAGACAGGCGGGAAACAGACCGCATTTGCCAAGCAGTTGGGGTGGACTCCTCAATACCTTGCTAAATTACTGCGAGGAGAGAACTTCGGCATTCAGCCTGTTATTACTTTGCTATCCTCGTTCCCCGAGGTGGACGCACGTTGGCTGCTTCTCGGAGAGGGGAAGATGTTAGCCAATGAAGCATACACGGGTATTCGTCAGGGAATGTACGCCCACATACAGGACATTCTCGAATTGGAGAAATACCTGCCGTATATGCAGCCGAATGAACTGCACGAGTTTGAACAGGCTGTTATTACAGGCAAAATCCCTGTTTTTAGCCCCGACACGCTTTCCAAATGGCAAAGACAGGCAAGCGAACGAGAAAATGAAATAAATGTAAAATTCGCCGTTGCGGGCGGTAAATCAGATATGTTATGCAAACAGCAGACAGCCAAAAAGTGATTAAGAGGTTTTTCGAGGCAATATACGCCCTGAAAGCAGCGGGAACGATTAGAGGTAAACAAACATTTACCAATCAGTACGAGATAAACCGTTGGAATTTCAACACCCTTGAAAAAGAGCCCGAACGGGATATTTTTCAGACGGCTTGGCTGACATATCTTGTGCGTGATTACGGAGTGTCGGCGACTTGGCTTCTGACAGGTGTCGGAGATATGTTTGCAAAGAAAAACGGGGCGAAATAAGCCCCGTTCGTCATTTCTTATCATTGCCTCCGTTCAGATCAGGGAGGATTGTCGGTATTTTCTGCACCGCCGCCTGTTTGTTCTTGTCAAGGACTTTGGCGTATATCTGCGTCGTGGATAGCTCTCGGTGTCCGAGCAGTTTGCTGACAGTATAGATGTCTGTCCCCAAATCCAACATCATAACGGCAAACGTGTGCCGTCCACAATGGAACGAAATTTTCTTGTCGATACCTGCCCGCAGAACCCAATTCTGAATAGCCTTGTTGGTACAGTCAGGCGTATAGAGGTCATAGAACACGAGGTCGTCCGACTTGCCACGTTCGCCCATAAACTCAAGAGCCTGTGGTGTGATGTCGAGATATTCCTGTCCCTGTGTTTTCTTCTGTCGGAAGATGATACGGGTAAATTCCCCCTGTTGATGAACATCGCCCCAACGTAACCGCACAACGTCGCTCCGACGCAGTCCTGTCAAGCAAGAGAACAGGAACGCCCGTTTCACACCCGCATACTCACATTCAGTATCGACGAGCTTTCGGAGTTCTTCAAGTGTCAGGTACATACGTGTTCCCTCCTCAGCCTTGAAGTTCTCCACACCTCGACAGGGGTTGGTAGGAATTATCCTGTCCTCGAACGCCTGATTAAGACAGGCTCGTAACTTGTTGAAATACGAGAGCTTCGAGTTTCGGGACAGCGGCTTCTCCTTGACACGTTCCCTCTTGTCGTGAGCCCAAGCAATCGCCTTGTTGTCGAGGTAGTCTTTGAAGCCCTGAACCCATTCGGGCGTAATCTCCGCAAAGGTTATTTTCTCCCGTTTCTCATAAATGCGTAGGTGGTGCAGGCAGGAATACCAATTCCCCCAATTACCTCGGCTCTCGGGTGTACCAAGTCGCTTTTCGCACATCATATTGTAATAATCGAAAAACAGGGTGTCAGTCGGGTATTCCGACTTGAAACCAAACTCGCCGTTGCGAAGCTCTACAATTCGTTTCGCCTTGATAGCTTCTGCGAGTTGCAGGGTCTCTTGGTTCTTCGCCTTGTCGGCTCTTGTACGCTCGGGAATGAGGTACATTTTCAGATACTCGTATGAACGCTGTCCGTTCAGGTAAATGTCGAGGTACAGAGATATGTTCCCCGTTGGTGTTTTCCGCTTTCGTAGGCGGATAGGTTCTTTAGATGTTCCCATTGATTTTGTTGCTTTTGTTGTCCGTAACCATTCGAGCAACAAAAGTACAACAAAATTGTAATAACCTCCAAGTAACTTAAAACAAATTTCATCAAAAATAAAAGCGGCGTAAACCGTTGTGATTTAGCCGCTTATTTGTTATTAGTTACTCCCGATTTACTTTGAGTTACTACGTCTGTTTTGTTGATTATTTTCCGATGCAAAATTTCTTTTTAGGGATTTTTATACCCGTATGATATTGTTATTCAAGCATTTACAATACTTTCACTCCGCAGGTTGTTGTTTTTGAGCAACAGAATAGCAACAGATTTGTATAAAACAACTTTCCGAGGAGTGTTGCTTGCGGTACAAAGATAAGCAATTTTAATGAGAAACGGGAGCAGTTTCCCGTCCCGTTTCCTGATACAGTTATTTTTCTCGAATACGCCGCACATTGCGTTCAAATTCTTTTCTGCTGTATTTTATAATGCCCGCAAAGAAAACGCCGTATTCGCCGCCATTTCGCTTTGCTTATGCAAACCTCTTTGCTGCGGCTATGATTTCTTCGGCATACTGATAGATGTCGTCGATAGAGGCGATTTTGTTGTGGTGCTCCTTTTTCGATTCATCGACGAACGTGATACGCTTGTTATTCTCGGAATCGAGATACAGGCGACAAACAGGCTTTCGATTGTTGTTGTCAATGAAGATAGCGAAGTAGGTTTGTGCGTCACGGTAGGTGACACGTTCTGCAGGTACACAGCCTCGGAGGATAGCTTTCACGATATAGAACGCTTGCAGCTCCTCGTCTGTCGTAATAATCTTGCTTGCGGGTGTTTCCTCAACGGGTTCTGCTGCCGCCTGTGGTTCTGTTGTCTGTTCAACCGTCGGAGTGTCATTGTCCTTGATAGCTGCTTTCAGGCGTTCCGAAATTGTAGCGTTGATATAATTGCTGATTGTCCGCTTCAACAGGACAGTAAACTGTTCGAGGATTTTCTGTGTGAACACCCCCTCGTACACCTGTTTGCAGAGGAAACGCACAAGATCAGGCGAGGGGCTCGCAAACTCTCTTTCGATAACTGCTTTCAGCTCGCCCATATATTTGAGTTCGCTCGCTGTGCTCAATATCGCCCCAACATCAAAATAAGACCTGTGGAACTTTTTCAGTTCTTCGATTTGCTCGTCCTTGATGTCGAGCAGGTTCACTTCCAAGAAAGGTTTCTCATCCATTTTGTTTGGTTCGGCGAGGTCTGTGTAGAACTTGTAGATGATACCGTTTGTCAGGACACCGAACTTTGCTTTGGAAACGTGGAAGTAGCGGAGGAGTTGATTATCGTGCAGCGTGAGGTTCTGTTGCCAATGCTTGCACTCGATTAAGATTATAGGTTCGCCGTCACGGAGGATTGCGTAGTCTATTTTCTCGCCTTTCTTTGTGCCGATGTCACAGCACATTTCAGGCAGCACCTCCAATGGGTTGAAAACGTCGTAACCTAACGCACTAATGAACGGCATAATGAGTGCCGTTTTCGTCGCCTCCTCGGTTGGGAGGTTTCCTTTCAGGCTTTCGATACGCTCGGACAGCCTCTTGATTGAATCCTTGAAATCCATATACTGTTACTTTATAGGTTATATCCTCAATCAAGGTTGCTACCGCCTGACAGACCCGCACATAAAAATAGCGTGGGATTCCTGTCGGTTTAGAGGTATCGCCAAACACCTTACGGACTAACAAGGAAATGCCCACGCATATTGCGGGCATCTACCACTGTTTTTAAGTCCGTGTTGAAATTGGCGATTTCCTAAACCTCAAAACAATAGCAAACGCTATAATTTTCAAATATGTCGCTACAAAAGTAACCAAAGTTTTTCATACAATACGCTTTATAGCAAGAAAATCGCTATCTCACGGCTCAAAAACTGAAAAGGCTGTATGATACGCCTATACCTATGTACGGGGCAAATTGGGGCGTTTGCGTCAATGTTACCCCATATCCTGCCTGTATGCCGACGCTCCACCGTTTCGGTTTCTGCTTTATCTGTACAACCTGCCTTGGCTGTGTAATGAACAGGCTGTCGAGTGTCGGTCTGTAACCGCTGACATAGGCTCGGTAGGTGTCCGTTTCGTATCTTTTCTGCGTGATAGGTATCTGAACCGTTACGCTGTCTTCGGGAACAGTTTTACCGAAATTTTGTACACTATCCTGCAAGTTTGGAACGGTTTCAGGCATTTTTGGTTCGCTTGCAGGAAGTTTCTCTGTTATAAACCGCAACACAACACTGTCACGTGGCACGGGCTTATAATAAGGTATTGTGTCGTACACCGTCAGGGTGTCGGTATAAACACCCAATGACGGCGATTGTTGCCCCCTGTGGCATTGATATACGTTCAAGCACAGCAAAACGCCTACAAGGGCGTAAACAAGGAATTTGGTTAGCTCTTTCATACGCATTGTTTCAGATACATAATTATCCCCTCGACGTGAGCTTTGACGATAGCCTCTTTCCCCTCCTCGGAAATCAGAATAGCCAAATCCTCCTTGTTATCCATAAACAGGTTCTCGGTCAGAACAGCGGGGCAAGATGTCTTTTTCAATATCCAAAAGTTCTCCTCCCAATCAGCGTCACCGTCCGAGGTGTCTTTACGGAACTTTGTTCCCAACGGCAGAGCTTCCGCTGCGGTAAAATACAAGCAGTTGGCAAGTCTGTCTGATTTTGTCGTTCCGACACTTGTATAGGCTGACCAACCACGGGCGGACTTCCATTCTCCACAGCCCGCCGCATTGACGTGTACTGATACGAGAATGACATTATCCTTACCATATCGTCCGCAAATCTCATTCACTCGACGGGAACGCTCCGACAGTGCGATGTCCTGTTCCTCGGGAACGATACGCTGCACGTCGTAACCCCTGTTCTTCAACTCTGTTTCAATACGTCGGGCTATTTCTCTCGCCCACGCATACTCACGAAAAGAACCGTCAGGGCTTCGCTTCCCTGCGGTTTCCTGTCCGTGTCCGTTATCCAATAAAATTTTCATACGCTATTTGTATTCAGGTAAAAGGTATTGAATGTTCATCGCTGCTGTGTGCATAATGTTGCGAGCTTCCTCCTCCGATACTGTCATCGGGTGTGTAAACTCACAGAAAATAGAACCCACCCAATCGTGAGTATTGTCATTCAGGCGTTTTACAATAGCCGCCTCGCAACCGCAACTTGAAAAGATGGATTTTGCGTATTTGTCCTCTACCTGTTTGTCGATGTCAGAGATATACATAAACAGGTTGCGGACGAGGTCGCTGCTGAATTTTGCAACGTCAGCAATCGGGAGGCTTTGGATATGGGGTTTCATCCCCTCAATGCCCTTTCGCTTCACCTCAAAATAAACGCTCAACATACTTTCATTACCGAGCGGGTGAGGTTGGACGATATACACACGGTCAGCGTCAAGCTCGTGGAGTACGTTCCACAGTTCGCCGTAAACGAGAGAACTGTTGTCGGCTCGGCGTTTCCCTTTGCGTTCCTCCTGTTGCTTGTACTGCTCGATTTTGAGGTCTGTGAGTTTGTTTTTAGTGTACTGATTGTAGGCGAACCAAGCAGCGAGAGGTGTAGCAATTGCAGAAACAACACCCCCGATTGCTATGATGATGTCAGGTATGTTTTCCATAATGCAATTTAGTTGATTATGGCACGAAGAACGTACCTGATGAGTGTTCCGAACAACGAGCCGAGAACGGTCAGCCCGTAATCTATCCAATCCCATTTGCCGCCGTAAGCTCTGTCCTTGTATTCAAGACAGGTGGCAGCGATAACAGAACCAAATAGCGAGTGGCTGTAATCATTAGCCAAAAGACCGATGAATACACCACCCGCTAAATGCTTAATACGGTTGCTCTCTTTGAGCCAAGCGATTACCTTTTTCATTGTGATACAGTTTGAATTACGGTACAAAGGTAATCAAACCGATTATAATATAATCACTTTGAAAGGCGATTTATTTCAACAGCGGCTCCAATTCGTTGATTTTATCCCTCAACGCCTGACGTTCCGTGTGCAACGCCGCAACATCATAGGGGAGTTCCTGTCCTAACAGCGAAGCCTCGTAACACTTGGTTATCTTGTAGTCGCTGTCGGAAAGAGCGGTTTTAAGAGCTTCGATTTCGTCCCTGATTTTTCGCCTGTCGAACCGTTTTTCATACCTGTAAGCGATATGGTCGCCCGCATCATACGGAACAGGGACGACGATGTAGTTTTCCTCATCGCTTTGCATTTGTTCCTCTGAAATCAAATCAACGGGCTTCCACACCTCGGACAGTTCCGACACCTGTTGTTCCACTGTGATAACTTCAACTCTCTGCACACCGTCATTATCGGTGTAAATACGGTTTATCGGCTCGATGAACCGTGAGTGGAGGTATTGACCCTCCATATATCCATACTCTACCATAGTTTTACCATTTTATACGATTTACCCACCATACCTCGGTTGTGACATTGTTTATCGCACACTTGCAGAACACGGCAATCAACATCTGCCCGCCACCGACATCGTAATAGTCGTTCTCCGTGTTATCGTCGTAAATATGCTGACCGCTTCGAGGATAAACACGCATTTTTCCGTCGTTTATCTGTTTGAGGAACACTATCTGTCCCTCACGGGTTGCGGCAGGGAGATATGTTACGCACGTTCCTGTTGCAAAACTAACCACCAATGAATCGCTGTCATAGATATACTTTGACGTTACCGTTGTTCCGATTGTTTCAACGTTCAGCACAAGACCGTAAGCTTTCAGGTTATAGAACGCACCACCATAATATGGGGCTGTTCCGCTGTTGGAAGCATTACCGTACACTCCCGCCAACATTTCCTGATCTGCGCCCATACTCCAAGCACTCTTATTCAAGTTACCGTAGCCCAATCCGACCAACGCTGCACGCTGTGTATATCCCGACGAAGCAGCTACACATTGCGTTCCTGCTCGATTTGCAAACACCCCCGTAGGAGAGATATAACTAACAGCACTATATCCGCTATTTGCTCGTGCCTCAATAGTACCGCTATTTGCGTCGAGCGTGATGTTCGAGCCGAGCGATTCCTGCGAGTAGTCGCCGCCTGATGAAGCCGAAGTAATCTTTATGCGACGGTTCTTTGCATCGAGTTCGATTTTGTTTCCGTTCTCGAGCGTCGAAACAATCTTGCCGCCACTAATGAACCAATCTCCGATATTGGCGTTTTCAGCCAATAACAGGTTTGTGGCTACACTCTCAAACGACGCTCCGAACGAGTTCCAATAGGAAGTGTTCGTTGGGGCTTTCCCGTTGAATGTCCCTGCGTCAATTCGTGCGATGTAATAAGTGTCGCCATACTTCACACAGTCAAGGCGGTTACTGTTTCCGTAGTAGGTTTTACCGCTGTCGTACTGCCCCCTGAACACCATAACAGGACTTTTTCCGTTCGCTCCGTCCTTGCCGTCGTAAGGTGTCATACGAATAGGCGTACTCCATTGTGAAACGAGAGCCGAACCGTCGCCCGTCTTTACGGCAAGCGTCATCCACAGGTATTGTGCCGTACCAACGCTTGGAACTGTTGTCGTCCAACCCGACGGATTGAGAGCTGTTTTAGAGAGTGACGGAGCTGATGTAGTAGAACCATTCACAGCAAAACGGAGTTCGGTATAATTGCCGTCGCCTCCGTCGTCGCCTGTATCTCCCTTATCGCCTTTCTCGCCCTTGATACTTCCGACATTTTCCCATTTTGAGCCGTTCCAAACATACAGGTTGCCACCGATGATGTAAGCGTCACCCGCTGTTCCTGTCTTCGGCAGTTCTGATTCGCTTGCCAAAGTTCCTTTGATTGAAACGCTCGTTCCGTCCGCTCCGTCCTGTCCCTTTGAACCCGCAGCGATAATCTGCCAATATGTAGAGCTTGTCGGAGCTACACCTTTTGCGGGGGTCGCATAGATGTAACGATATGTCGATGTCAGTCCTGCAACCGTGTACGTAACCTCGTCGCCCCGATAATAAGTGTAGGCGGCATTGTAAACTCCACGATAACAGCCCAAGTATTCCTCCGCACCGCTTTGGCTCTGCACGATTGTACCCTGCAAACGCAGCTTGCCGTCGCCCTGTGAGTTGAAGTCAAACACGTTGCCGAGTTTCATAGCATTATTGAGCATATCGAAATATGATGTGCCCGAACCCGATACAATGCGGTCTGTGGTTATACGCCCTGGCAGTACTTCCGTGAATCCGTACAGTGAAGCGAAAGAACGTTCCTCGTCGTACTCACTGTTCAGCACACCCACGAGAAGATGATAATAGCCTGACACGGCTTGCATTTTGATTGCCGTTTCAGACAGTACAAACTCGCCCGTTTCGTCGGCTGTCGAGCATTTCGCATACAGGTAGTATTTCTTTGTTCCGTCAGTCATAATGGCGGAGGTAAAAGCAGGAAGCGACCACACCTTGTATCCGCTGTGGGAAGAAGAAATATCCTTTATCCCGAGTGTCAGGTGCTGAATGAAACTTGCTCCGATTTTGAGCTGTTTGTTCGTTCCGTCCCAAACAACTGTGTCCGCCACTTGCGTGAAGTTCGTCAGGCTCTTTACGAAACGGAACTGCAAGCTCTCGTCGCCGACAAGCATTGACATCGTTTGAACGGCAATCGGGTTGATTGAGTTCGTGAAGTTGTCGAGCAGTGCTTCCTCCAACATCGAGATAGTTTCCCTTGCGTCACGGAAGCGTCGTTTCGTGTACTGTATAGCGTCACGGTGGTAGTCCTCGACCAACACCTCCTCACTCTGCAGCTCCTTGAGCGTAGTCGAAAAACCGCTTGTCACGGTTGAATTGGAAAGCGTCAATACAGGGCTGTGCGGCTTGTTGATGTAGTCCTTTATACCTGTGATACGCACAAGGACACCCTCTTTTTGGAAGCGTTCATCGCTGAACTTGATATACCCACCGAGCTTGATTTTCCCGCCGATGTTTACCCAATCCTTTTTCGACCAAATGCCGTCGAGTTCCCCTGTGAACGAAAACTTCACTTCCTCGTTGTCAAACAGGTATTTCACGCCCGCACGGAACATATCCCACGAAGCACCCGATTTCGTTGCATTGTCACAGATATATGCGTCGGGGAGCATACAGTTGAACACGGCGTACGTGTCGCCCGCTTTCGGGGCAAATACGGCGTTCGGCATTGTCTGCCCGTCAATCTCCTGTGGCACGATTTCAAAACGACGTGCCGCCTGTTCCTTGCTTGTACCGACGTTCTTTGCCTCGTGAATGTACTTTACCTCGAACTCCTTGCCCGCAAGCATACCTGATTGGAACTTCACGGTCATAGTTTCGCCCGCTATCAGGTAGTCCTCATAATTCAGAGTCGAGGGTATGCTGCTATCTACGATGTCATAGAAGCTTTCTTTCTCATCAACGACAACCACCTTTGAGATAGTGCCGACACGCTTCGGATAAATCTCCGAGCAGTCGAGGCTGTCTTCCGCAAGGCTTGTCAGCTGTTTGTCTGCTCGACGGATAGACAAGCCCAAATCATCTGTGATGTATGTTCGGGCGTTCGAGGCGTTGAAATCTCCCTCGTCCTCGAAATACTTACCGTCATAGGCTATTTGTTGGAGCTTCGGCAGGAGCAGTTCGTTGTTTCCGTACTTGCTTCGGTCGATGTTCTCCACGCCGCCCTGTATAAACAGGATTTCGACGGGCACATTGTCGCCATAATTACCTCGCCCGACGTTCGGCTTGAAGCCGTTGCCACGCCCGTATGAAAGGGCGAGAGGGCTGTTCTTGTTATACTCTATCTTGCGAAGCGAAGCCACCTTGCCGTTGAACTCAAATTCGGTTTTCAGCTCCGCAGCCATTTGGGCGATTGCCTCATAGCAAAAAGCGTGATCATAGCTGATAAGGACTTCCGCTCCGTCGATACACTCGCCGACAGTCCAACCGCTGTCACGACGGTTCATATTATCGACGAACATCTGCAAATGCTCTTTCGGCTTTGCTGTCAGGGAGAATTTCAGCCTACCGTCCACCGTGTTACGGAACTTCCATATCTTGGCTTTCGCCTCGGCGGATTCCATAATGACGGTGTACTCGAAATTGCGGCTGTGCTTCATCTTGAAGCTCTCGGGACGCATAAGGGTGTACCGCACATTCTCGAAGTTGCAATAAGCCCCGACAGGTATTTCTACGTGCTCGGCAAGGCTGTAATGAAGCGTGATATTATGGTCGCCCATTATAACCCTGTTTCGGTAGCTGTTATCATCAACTGTCACGTCAAGAACCTTGCGTCCCTCACTGTCGTATATTGTCATTTTACCTCCTGTTTTTGATTGTTAGTACTCTGTACCGAAAACCTCCCCACACAACGGGGGAGGCTCGATACCTGATGTTAGTTGATACCCAATTCGGCACAGTCAGCGTCCACCTGTGTTTTGACTGCGTTACGCTCTGTGAGGAACGCTTTGTAGGCGGCTACCTTTGCGGCGGCTGTTTCCTCGTCGTAAACACCCAACTGTGCGGCGTTGTACTCGTTTACCAACTTCTGTTCGTAGTTGCTGTCCCACAGCTCACTGATTACAGCTTCGGTAATCTTGTTTGAGGTCACGGGTGCCCATACGGTCACTTCCTGACATTTCCACTGTGTGGTTGGCTCGCCGCCCTCCTCGTGTGCGGGCTGTTCCATTTCTACGATGTCCCAACGGTATTTGTAGCTACCGTTTCCTACTGCCTCCAATACAGAGGGCTTGTGGTCATAAAATGCTTGCATAATACTCTTTTTTAATGATTGATTTCAACAAATGCTTACTGTTACTGTGTTTCGCCCAACCGAGCCAAGAGCAAATACCCTGTTTGTACTCCTTTGACGGGAGCGGCGGGTTGCGTTTGTTCAGGCGGGCAACGTGGCGGCAGAAATTCTTCTTGATACTTTTCCTGATGAGTTTCTGTTCACGGTAGAACTTGTAGCCGACATAATCAAGGGCACGTCCGCTTTTGTCGTAGCGGTTCTTTGCGATTGGGAACACCTGATAATTGCTTTTCACTTTCAAGTCCAAATCAGCCAAATAACGGCTAATCTCCTTGAATGCTTCGTGCAGCTTCTCTTTGCTGTCGCTAAAGAAACAGATGTCGTCGGCATACTCCGTTGCTTCGAGTTTCAGAACCTCGTTCACGAAGTGCATAAAGTAGGCAAGAAAAAGATTTGCCAAGAACTGTGACAGGTAATTTCCGATAGGTAAGCCCTCCGCACTGTCGATTATCTCGTCCAACAGCCACAGCAGGTCTTTATCCTTGATTTTCTTTCGGACAACCCGTTTCAGTACATCGTGGTTGATTGAGGGGTAGAACTTCTTGATGTCGATTTTCAGGCAATACAGGGGCTTACCCTTGTACTTTTTGATTATCTTATCCACCTGTCGGGCACAGCCCTCAATGCCACGTTTCTTGATACACGAATACGTATTGTGCGTGAACACCTTGCTCCATATTGGTTCAAGGACATTCATTACGGCGTGATGAACAATTCTGTCGGGATAATACGGGAGGCGGAAAATCAGCCTTTCTTTCGGCTCAAATACCGTAAACCTGTCATATTCCGAGGTCTTGAACGTCTTTGTACGCAACGCCTCGTGTAGGGCAATGATATTCGCTTCACGGTTCTTATCGTGATGACGAACCCCGTATGTGCGGAGCTTCCCACGTCGAGCCTTTTCATCAGCTCGACGCAGGTTCTCCACGGAGATTATCTGTTCGTATAAATTTCCTATACGCTTCATTGCTTTGCTTTTCTTAATCGGAGTCTTCGATAGCCCATACAACAGGCATTTCTACCAACACCTTTCTGATTTGAGAAATCTTTTACCAAGAGGTAAGGTCGTCGCTCTTTTATTCTTTATATTGCTTCGAGCCTTTGACAGCCCGCTTGAAAATCAGAGGTGAGAGCCGATGTTCGCATTCGTATTCGAGGGCACGTTATTCGAGTTCGCATAGGCGAAGCCTGCATTCGCACCGTTATTCGCATTACCGCCGAACAGGACACCACAAGAACGACCAACCTGTTATTTTTCACTCGAAATAGTATCTGTTACCGTTTCCTCGTAATGTTACTCTCCTCGGGAATTTATTCAGTTCCTTAATCTTCTGCAAGATGTAGAGAATGTCAGCCGAACCCGTGAAGAACTTTTTCGCAGCACTGTCGGGGCTGTCCTTTTCAGGCTTGATTTTGACAAGCGTCTGACCTTTGTTCCCCTTTGCCTTGCTGAACTTCGTCGGAACGTCCTCGATGAAATCCACTACCCAAAAGGTTGTGTTCACGAGCTTGCTCTGCGTCGTTTCATCACAGTTGAAACTGCGGTTGTTCTCATCACGAGGAATTTTCAGGCATTCCAAAGAGCCGTCGTCAATAATCGTTTCCATATCCTTATACAGTTAAATGGTTAGACGTGTACTCGTGGGGACGGGTTATCGAGGCAAAAAGCAAAGGCGAGAGCCGATGCCCGCATTCGCATACGAGGGCACGTAAGCCGAGTTCGCATAGGCGAAGCCCGCATTCGCACCGTAATACGCATTACCGCCGAACAGGACACCACGGAGGGTTTCAGAGGTCGGGATGTTGGTATAGTGATAGTCACAATGGTAGGTAGTAGAACCGCCCCCAATTTCAGACGGCATAATCTCGCCATACTCTCCGAAGATAACCTGTTTCACGTAACCCTCTGCACGGGCTTCATTGCCGACGTGGCTGTAACCTGTGTAGCTGCTGTCTGTGAACTTTGACGGGTCGCTGCATACGAACACCTTGCTCAAATCGTCGCCGCCGTTGGCTGATGTCGGGCTGATACGGACATTGATACCGTCAGTCCACTGCCAAATATGCCCGAACGGATTTTCAACACCTCTGTATCGAGGAACCTGTACCTCAATAGTGTTGTTTGAATCATACTCGGTCGGCATTGTGTATATGACCTCGCCTGTGTTGTTACCGAGGCTGTCGGTTGTTCCGCAAGGGATAACAGGATTGTAGCCGTTGAATGTACTCCACAGTGTACCGTTCAGGTTCGTTACGCCTGAACCCAAACCGCCCTGACGCAAGCCCTCGGAGGTCAAAACAGGGTTGTACGCCGCCTGTGTATTGAGTGTGGCGTATTCTGTCACGAACAGCCAATAGAGGGTTTTCTGTACGTCATACGTCATACAGTTCCACTCGGTCGAGGTGGTCTTACGGTTACGGGCGTACTTACGGAAGTTCGTGCGGCTGATACCTGTTGCGGGCATACCGAGCATACTTCTGTATGTGCCGTCCCATTCTGTGTTGTTGCCGCCACCTCGATAATCGACCGAAGTGTTCTTCACGGAGGCGAGCTTTGAGGTTGAACGCTGAACGGTTGCCTCGTAAGCTGATACATAACACCTTGGTACGGCGTGATAACCCGCAAGAGGCAGTTCGCTGATACGCACACGACGTTTGTTACCGTCGGTTTCAAACTTGCGGAAATGGGCAGGGATTTCGACCATAACCTGTCCTCGTGAACCGTCAAGGACATTGCCCGTCCAATCGTTAGGGTTCAGGTATTCCACTACATTGCCGTCGTCGTCAAGCAGACAGCCTTTCATACGACTGTGTACGGGTAGGCTCTTGTGCAGGTTGGTGTTGCCGATACGGGTACAGGTCGGCGATGATACCGTAACGTCAAACTCGACACCGTATGAACAATCGTCCTCCAAATAGGGGAGGAGGCTTGCGAGAGCCGCTTTCTTACTTTCTCCGTCCTCGTCGAGAACTTCGCAAAACAGGTTGTAAGGGTTAGTTCCCTCTACTTCGGGTAAGTCGCTCAAACGCTTACCGTTCTGAAACGCCTCGATGATCTGTTCGAGGATAGCTTCTTGTGCTTCTGTAAAAGCCATAATCTAAAAGTTTTAATGGTTGAACAATGATTTTAATTCAATCGTAACGCTCCGCCCTGTGTGAAACGTAGCTGCTTACGGGTGTTTACCATACGGAGCGACGGAGCTGTAACCTCAATCTGCAGCGTCTTGGCGAGAGCCGTGTTCATCGTCGGAATGACGTGTACCGTGCTTCTGCCCTTTGCCACAACCTGAATACGCCCGTCAGGGGCGACCGTTACCGCTTTGTTATCACATAGGAAGATTACATTTTTCAGCGTTCCTGCGGGCGTGAGAACAACGTTAATCGGCTTCGGAGAGAGGTTGCCTAATGTTATACGTTCCATACACTCAACCTCCAACGTGAACGGCACAATACCGCCGAAAGCGGCAAGGATTTCCGCTGTGGCATTGTTAGCCGCCGCCGTTGCCTCCTCGGCTTCCGCTGTGACTTCCTTTGCCTCCTGTGTAGCCTTGTCGGCATTGGTCGTCGCTGTGATTGCTTTCGCCGTTGCGGAGTCCGCATTTGAGGTTGCCGTCTTTGCCTTACCTGTTGCGTCGTCGGCGTTCTTTGTTGCCGTTTCCGCAGCCGTCGTTGCAGTTTTAGCCTTGTTTGTTGCATCGACAGCGTTGTTAGTTGCCGTTACGGCATTGTTCTTGGCTGTCGTAGCCGCCGAAGCTGCATTGTTAGCCGCCGCCGTTGCTGCGTTCGCCTTGCTGACAGCCTGTGTGGTTTCCTGTTCGACGAACTCCAAGGACACTTTGACGCTGTTGTTGTTAGCGTCCGTACCGATAGTAAACAGCCCTTTCAGGGTGCTGTATAACGGTAGTTCTGAAATCTTGATTTTCTTCATATTCTTATCTGCTAATTGTTGAACCTTATACCTCCGTTACCTGTCAGGCGAATAGTCATACGGTCATTGACAAGACGGACAGACGGAATGAGATATTTATCAGGACGCAACTCGATAGCGTATGTGCCGTCCTCTGTGAACACCACAATGCCGTCCTCGGAAGCGAGAACAATATCCTCCTCGCCGATACGAAAATCCTGCGTGAATGTAACTGTGAGCGTGAACTGTAGCCATATCCTGTCGGTCGGACAGAACTTCGTTACCTGACAGCTCTTGTAATGGAACAGAAACTCACGTTCCAAATCATCAACCCACAGCGTCCGTTCATTCGGACGAATCAGATCATACAGGAAAGCGTCGTAGTTCCGCCACAACTCATCGAGCGTTTCAGCTCTCATCAGGCAGTACAGCTTCACGTCCTTGCTCTTGTAGGTTACCTGCTTTGCGTCATACTCTACACCTTTCTGTGTGGGGATATTTCGCAACAGGTTCGTTTTCACAACCGCCGAACGCACAATTTCGTCATAGCTTCCCGTAAGGATACGCAACCCGTAGCTCGTGAAAGGCAACCCGTCAAAAGTGTAGTCGGCGGAGTACATCACGGAACTGTACGGAGCTTTGTAGCTATATCCGTCAAGCGGGAAGTCGTCGGCAAACTTCAATGTCGCTTGCCCGAGTATCTTAATGGCTTTCAGGTTCGGCTGCTGTGTGAGGCGAAGCCTGTAAACACGCCCGATTTCCGCACAACTGAATGTATGGTAAGCCCCGTCAGAGAGAACGTCGAGAAAATCGAACAGGGAGGAATACAAGCCCGAAATAGCGAACTTTATTGACACCTCACGAGTGTTCAGAACGGGGGCTGACAGGTCAGCTTCAATACCGTCCTCCTCCTGCCAATCGTTCTTTTCGACATCTTTCAACGGGGGAAAGGCTACAAGCTCATTATAGCCCCCCTCGACGACGTACATACCGAACTGTTTGTACACGTCGTAACCGTCCACATATAGAGCACCTGTCTTCATAATATCAGAGCATTTTCAGAGGTGTTCTTCAAATAGGCACAGCCCTGTTCCGCTTTCACGAACACGACAGACCATTTCGACGCATTGATGTTCGCCCTCGCTCCGTGAAGCAGCACAATCTCGTGACGTTCGAGTTCCGAACAGTTGATTGTCGCACTCGTCCGACCAATAAGGATTGCTCGTTTCGGGTTGTTGAGAGTGATAGCCCCTGCGTCGATGTATATTCCGTAACGCTCGACGTTGTGCTTCTTGAACAGGCGGAGCGTGGCGATATTCGGGAAATGGTGTGTCATACAAAACTCCAATCCCTGTGTCGTCGTAAACAGGCGTATAATGCCCTGTAAGTCCTCCGTTCCTTTGAACAGAGGACAACAGCCTAACAGCTTGGCTTGGGCGTAGATGTTCTTTATAACCGATTCCATATCGTTACTGTATTTTAATTCCTTTGATTACAATATCTTCCACAGTCGATTTCACGTCACGGATATTCTCCTCGACCTTTTCCATACGAGCGGATATACGTTCCGTGTGCATTTCGATATTGAGGACACTTTCAAGGATTCCCGCCGCTGTTGCTACCAACTGCTTTGTGTTCTCGCTGATTGAGTAGGTGTGTCCCTGTATCGCTGTTGCTCGACCGTTCAACTCGTCCACGCTTTCCTGCGAGGCTGTGGCTATTCCCTCCTGTGAGGCTTCACGTGAAGCGGCTGTCGTTGTGAACATATTCTTCACGCTGTCAGGTAGGCTCTCCCAAATCACAGCGAAATCCTCGCCGACAGAGTTCAGGTCTGCTGCAAAACCTGACATCGAATTGATAACAGCGTCAAGCCCCACAAACTGCCCGTCCTTGAACCATTTTTCCTTGTACTTGTTGAAGATTTCTCCGAGAGGTTCTTCAAGGAATTTGCTCACGAGCATACGCTGCATAACGTCCGCTACGATATCCTTTACCTTGTCGCCCCAAGCCTCGGCGTAGTCCTCGCCATTCTTGAAAGCCTCGAAGAAAGCGTCCCCGAGTTCCTTTGCGATGTCCTCCGATGAACCGCCGATAATATCCTCTACCATTTCGTTGATAATGGTAACAGCCTGTTCTCCGAGTTCCTGTATCTGCTGTTCCCATTCTTCAATCTTCCCGTGGTCGGTTTTCTTTTTGTCCTCCTCGTTCCTGATCTGTTCCTGAATGAGGAGCTGCTGTTTGGCGATGTTCTCCAACTGTGATTTAGCGTCACTGTATTTCGCTCCTCCGATAGCCTTGTCTGCTGTGTAGGCGATATTGGCGTAAGCCTTTGCCACCTTTTCGGCTGACTGTTGGAGCAGTTGGTTATTGTTCGACAGTGTACTGAACAGTGTTCCCCATACGCCTGATATGTTGTTCATTCTGTAATGAAGCGTAACCAATTCCTGACGAGCCTCGGCGGTTGCCTTGCGGAGCATATCCATAGCCTTGAAACTGTTGTTCTGCAAACGGACAGCGTCGGCATTGTCGAGTTCCCATTGAAGTTGGTCGATACGGTCTTGCAGGGCTTCGATTTCTTCCTGTTTCTTGTCGTCGTTGTTGAACAGGTTGATAATCTGCATGGCAATCTGCATAGCCGCCGAAATGACCGCCAAAATCACAGAGGCTTTCTCGACAGTTGAAATCGCTGTGGAGGCAGCTGTGGCAGTTCCCTGCATACCTGTTGCAGACATATTCACGAGCTGAACAATGCCGTTTATCATTGACAGGGTAGAAGCCATAATGTTGCCTGTGGTGGAAATGATTTCACCCGCAACACCTCCGACAGCGTCCCCGATTTCATCAAACGACTTGCAGCAGTCGTCCAATGATTCCCGTAGGTCGTTCCACTGTTCGATACTCCGTTTGTTGGGGGCAACGTCGTTCTGTGCGTTCGCTTTTTCGACCTTGCTCTTTGCGGTGGCTACTTTTGCTCGGGCAACGGCTATCTGCTTTCCGTCGGCTGTCCCTGATTCTTCGAGCTTCTTCAATTCCTTTTCAGCCTGTTCGAGAACTCCTTGAAGCTGTTGCAACGATAGGTTGGCAATTGCTTCGCACCACGCCTGATAACTTGCCTCACGCTGTGCGAACTGTTCGTCAATGGCTGTCAGGGCGTTTTGCTCCTGTGTGTTCAGCTCGTCGATATTACCCTGTGTTACGCCCTCACGAAGTCCCTTGCTTTTGTCGCCGTCCACATACAGAGCCTTGCGTTTACGCTCGTAATCTTCTGTGATTTCCGTACGTTTTTGCTCGTAGGTCATAAACTCCGACAGGGCTTTATCGAGGCTGTCTTTATTGGCTTTCGCTCGTATATCGCTCGCAATTCGCTCGTATTCCCTGATGATTTGAAGCTGCTCTGACGAGAGGTCGGCTGCGGTAACAGAGGAACGGTCAAACGACAGTCCCTGCTCCTTTGCTTTCGGGTTGGCGTTCTCCCATTCAAGCTGCTTTTTATCCCGTAGGGCTTCAACCATTTCTTCCTGACGACGGAGGTTTGCTTCGGTCAGGCGTTTATAGTTGAGTTCGTTCTGTGCGAGTTCCTTTTCCAAGCCCTCCTGCATACCGTCAATACGGGCTTGCTCGATGTCGAGTTCAGCCTGTCGTGCCTCACGTGCGACATCTTCCCCGTATTGCCTGATTTTCTCGTTTCTCTCGGCTGTTTGAACGGCAATGGTGTTCTCCTCTTTCTGCTCACGATTGGCGGCTGTCGTGCCCTTTGTAACGTTGTAAGCGTCAATCTGCTTTTGAGCCTCGGCAATGTTAGCACGGATTTTCTTCGCTTCCTCGGTCTGCAACTGTGCAGCTGTCATAGCGTCCAACAATCCCTGCTGCTCTTTCTTGTAGTCCTCCCAATACTTTTTGTTCTTCACAACTTCGGTAGGCTTGCCGCCGTCCTCTGTTCCGCTTCCCGCTTGCGGGTTGCCTCCATACAGGCGGTTAGCTTCTGCCATAGTATTGTCAAAAATACCCCTTGCACGTTGGGCGGCTGTGATTTGGTTTTGCATAGGGTTGTACTGATATGAGCCGCCGCCTCCAAACATACCGCCTCCATAATAGCCTGTACGCTCGAATTGGTTGATTATCCCCTGTACCTCGGCAGTCATTTCCTGTTTGCCCTCCAAGACGGGAACAATCTTCCAATAATAAGTTTCGGCAAGGCTAATTCCGTCTGCCCCTGTCTGTCCTTTGAACTTATCGTTCAAAAGTTCCATTATCTCCTCTTTTGCGTCGGCTTCTTTCTCGGCGTAGGTATCGGCTGCGTCCTTTGTAGCAGCTTCCAACGCTCGGGCTTTGGCGGCTTCCCTGGCAGCAGCAGTAACAGCCTTATACGCTCCCTCAACGTCCTGTAACGACTGAACCTCCTTGCTCAACCCTTTCAGATAATCGCCGTACTGATTGAGGATAGCCTGTTTGGCTGACTTGTACTCGTCCGTGCCCTCCTTGGCTGCTTTCAAACGGGCAAAGAGGCTGTCAATCTGAACACGTTCAGACGCTACCTCCTTGTTGAACTTTTCAGTCGTTTCGTTGAGTTTCGCTTGTGCCTTTTCAGCGTCAGTCTGATAGGTCACGAGCTTGTATATTCCATAAGCCAATGCAGCGACGGCGGCAGCGGCAAGTACATACGGGTTTTTAAGGATTGTCGCATTGAGAAGCTTCTGTGCTTTCTCAACGAGCAACAGGGCATTGTAATGTAACAGCTCGGAAGCCGTCCAACCTGCGTTTACAGAGGTTGCAACCGATTTTGTGGCTGTCAGTGTAATGAGGGCGGCTTTGTACACGCCATAAGTAACAACGAGTTCGCCGATAATCTCACCGACCTTTTCGTAGCTGTTCACGAGTTCCGTTGCCGCCTGTATTGAGCCTGTAATGACACCCTCCGAGTTCTCGCCAATCTTGTTGAACATATCTTCGATAGCTCCCTCCAAGTTTGAGATAGAACCCTTTATGCCCTTGCTCTGCGCTTCGAGCATACCGTTGAACTTTCCGCCCTCCGAGGTTGCGTCCATAAATGCTTTGGTAATCATTTCGGCAGAGATTGAACCCGCAGCCATTTCCTCTTTGAGCGTACCGATAGACTTGCCCGTTTGTTCACTGATAACCGACAGTGGGTTGAAACCTGCGTTAATCATCTGCAGCAAGTCCTGTCCCATAAGTTTGCCCGTCGATTGCATCTGTGAGAAAGCAAGCACAAGAGAATTGAATTTCTGTGCGTCACCCATTGCAATATCTCCGATAGCTCGGAGTATAGGCATAACGTTCTGTGCCTCGACATTGAACGAGAGGAGTGTTTGAGCACCTTTGGCGAGGTCACCCATAGCCATAGGAGTTGTTACGGCAAAATCCTTGATGTCGCCGAACAGCTTCCTGCCCTGTGTCTTACCTGCAAGGATTTCAAACGACTTTTCGAGGCTTTCAATCTCGCCCCTGACATTGACCACCTGTTTGGCAAATGCCGCCGCCTGTTGTATAGTGAACACACCCGCAATAGTTTTCCCGACACGGCTAAACGCTGCGTCGATGTTGTTGCCCTCCTGTACCGCCGTTTTGCCGATACTCTGCAAAATGTTTCTTGATTGGGCTGCGTCCGCTTGCAGGGTTGAATTGTCAATACCTGTGGCGAAATGTAGTCTTCCGTTATCTGCTTTGCTCATTGATAGTCATTGTTATTCGATTGAATCTAAAAATTTCCTTACTCGCTCCCTGTTGGCAGGGTCGTCGGCTCGTACAATTTCCTCGTCCTTTTTTCCCTCCGCCGAATCTTTCGGCTTCTTGTAACTCGGGAGAACAGCCCCGTACATAATCAGATTGACGTAACTCATTTCGTACAGGACGTAATCAATGGGGAGGTTGTAAGCCTTGACAGTACCTGCGATTACTGCCCAAATGCTGTCGTTTCTTCCACTTTCGTCTGTCGCAGCAGGTTTATCTCTATCAGGAAAGTGGTAAGACCGAAAAAATCAGCCAACTGCATACGTTGTAGGAGTTGTCCCGCTAACGTGTAGAGCTGTCGGGGTGTCAGGTCTTCGAGAAGCTGACGGGCGAGTTCCGCTTTACGGTCGATAACTGTTTCCACTTCGACGGTCTTATTAAAACGCAAAAGCCCCCAAAACAGGCGTTTTTCTTTCGTCTGCGGGGCTTTCACTGTTTCCGTGAGGTGTTTTGCACCAAGCAAAAAAATCGCAACGATTTCGCCCAATTTTTGGCATTCTTTCGCTGCGTATAAACTTTCCTCTGCAAGTCTTTTCTCATCGAGCTTCAACTGCGGGAGTTGGGAAATAGCCTCCGAAGCGAGTATCAACGTCGCCGTGCTTGGCGGATAAAACTTGTATATCTTGTCGCCGACCTTGATGTCTTCGGGCTGCTGTAAGACAGCCTGTGCGACCTTTTTTTCTACTGTTGCTTCCATACTGTCATATTTCTGTAATGAGTTGCGGGGGAGGGAATCGAACCCTCGACCTTTGGGATATGAGCCCAATGAGCTACCGCTGCTCTACCCCGCTGTATGTCGGTTTTCTCCTGCCAACCGAAAAGGGTGTCTTTCCACTCGTCAAACGGTATTGACCGACCGTCAACGGCAGCAACAAAATGGTGTCGGTTACGAACCCTGACCCTCTGTATAAGGTTTCACGGTCTTACCTGTCTTCGGTTTCAAGCACTTCGCAACATAGTGCAACATCTTACCTTCTGCGGTAGAGTATCGCTCCTCGCAACGAACAACGCTGCGGTCAATCTGAATACCCTCGCAATCGGTGTCCTCGAGAGGTGTTACACGGAAAGCGTGTTCGCCTGAAATCAGACCGTCATTATCTTCAAACGGACGTGTCTTGCCTTTCTTTACGAAAAGGTCAAACTCGAACGTATAGGTGGTTTTACCGTAACGAGCGTCCACAACTTCGCCACCCTCCTCAGTCGCAAGCGTTTCCGCACCTGCGGTAGGGGTTAGTTTGGTGGTGTCCTGCTTCGGGGTGTCAATCTCCTGCCAAGATTCGGCGGGTGCCCCGTCAGTTGATACTGCGTGCTTAATGGCGCACTTGCCCCAAGATAAAATCATAACTTCCTAAATTTTTATGTTATTACTTGATTACTACTCATATAACCTGTATCGAAGCTTCACGACGACGAAATGCTGATTGATTTCGGGCTCGGCTTCGGTATAGATCGTCTGTTGCAACTCAAACAGGTAATTAGTTCCGCTACCTGACAGGCTATCCACCCAACGCTGTGCAAGAGCTTCGAGAGCTTCGGCACGTTCCCCGTCCTCGACTTGAACCCCGTTGCTGTAAGGGTCGATGTCAGGGAGGTAGATATTGACAGTTACCACGCCCGTTTGTATCTCGTCAGGAAGTCCCGTCGTGAATATCACTATGATGTCTTCCTTTCGGCTGTCACGGGGGCGATAACCCTTGCGGTAAATCTCACCTGTAACCTCCGAGGCGAGTTCGCTGTTTCGGAGCAGGTCGATGATATCCGTCTGTACCTGTTTTGATGTCTTCTTCATAATTACTTCAATCCGAGTTGTTTCAACATTTGAGGAACTAACCTGTCAGCGAGGAGTTCCGCACTATCCTGAACGTCATAACCCTTTGCAGAAACATAGGCTGCGTAGTTCATACCCGCAACTACTATGAGGACTATTCCTGTCGGGTATTCTCGGGCGAGCTGCTTTGCGTATTCAGCACCCGCCTTTGAACCCTCGTGACCCTGTTTCACTGTTTCAAAACTCGAGATTTGCACGACCTGTCCGTCCTCCACGATTATGTAACCAAGACTGCTACGGAGGTTTCCCGTTTGGTCTTTGTATGAATCAGTCGAACGGGCGGTATTAAGAACCTGTTCCCCGACGTAGGCAAAGTTTCTGATGATGAGCTTTCGCCATATCTCCAACTTGCTTTCGATGTAGCCGTTGATTTCGGCTTCTGTGGTAACCTGTCTTATTCCCATATCGTTATTTTTCTCGAATCTCCCGTATTTTGCGTTTTCTTTTCGCTCTCGTATGTTTTTATGAGTTTGAAAAGAAAACCCGCCATTCGGGCTAAAAACGTTTATCAGATAAGCAGCCTGATTTCACAGACCGCCTCCAAAGGTTCAACCGACATTATCGAGAACTCTCCGAGGTCTTTCCCTGTACGGTCTTTGAGCCTGATTTGCTCTGCGTTGAACTCCTGTTCCTCAATCAGTACCGTGTACTGTGCGACAGTGAAGTGTTCGCCGTTCACGACCCCGAGCTTGTTATGCTTGTTGGGGATATACTGACAGGGGATAGGCTCTCCCCACGTCGCTTCGGCTTTCTGCGGGTAGCCCTTTTTGTTCAGCCCGCCGCCCGTCTTGCTCTTGACCTCGATTGTTCCGTTAGCGATTATCATAGTCTGTTACCCTTGTATCCGTAAATAGGTTTATTCTGTTCCGCTTCCTGTGCCGACAAATACTGCTGTTGCAGTTGTTTGGCTCGGTTACGGAGCTGTACACGCTGTTCGTCTGTGAAAGAGAACGACTGCCCGCCCTGTGAAATGTCAGGAGCGAACGAGAGCCACAGAAGCAGGTCTGCGAGGGCGAGGTTGTATTTCGCCCCACGCAAGACCTCCTGTGTAGCTTCTTCGGTTTGCAGCAGCCCCCGACGCTCGATAGTCTCCAAGAGAGTACGGAGCGGAATCGGGTATGCGTTTACCGCTTTCAGGCTTTCAAGAACTGTCGCTGCCATAATCCGTCAGTTTTTACTCCCACGCCTTAGCGTCGGTCTTGACATACAGGTTGCGGTAAGCTGTGTCGAACACAGGAACTGCGTCTGCCTGTCCGATTGTAACTTCGCTCTGCGGCTCGGCTGTACCGTACTTCTTGATAACGGTATGAGCACGCTCGGCACGGATAATGGTGTCGTTGTTCTCCTGCAGGATGTCGTACTGTGTAGTACCCAAACGCTCTGTCTCGGAGAGGATCAGGCGGCTGTTCTCGAACGGGTTGCCCGAAGTCGATGTACCGTCTGTGAACTCACGAGTGATAGTTTGGTCGATAACACGCAACTGAATACCGTTGAGCCAAGCCTGTTTTGCAAGCATAGCATTTACGGCTGTCAGGTCAGGTGTTTGTGCCATACCAACAGCGTTAGCGAGGTAAGAAGCACACGCCTTGATAACCTGTTCAGAAGAACAAATCTTGTAGAGCTCGTCGAGGTTCACGAAAGCGAATTTCGGATTGAGCTTGTTATCCTTGGCATACTTCACGAGTTTTGCCAAGTCACCGATTACGTCGGCTGAACTTGCGTTAGCCCAATCGGTAGTGGTTGCCTGTTTCAACTCGTCGTACACGTCGTAGTCCAAGTCAAACTCGTTTGCGTAGGTTGCGTTGTTGGTAGTTGTGAAAGACAACTTACCCGCATTTGAAGCGAGCTTCCAAGCGATGTACTCCAACTCTGACTGAACACCGTTGAAGCAGAAGTCCACGTCTTCGCCCCAATACTGTACGAGCTTCGTTGCGTCGTCGTCCTGTGCGAAAGCGAGGGCAGTCTGATAATCCTTGATTTCAGAGCGTGAAAGTTCACGGCTAATGCTGATGAAAGGAATATCACCCTTTGCGCTCTCGAAGATAGGACGACGCTTACGGATAATCGTACCGTTGTCGGTGTGCAGGTCGGCGGCTACGTTAGCCTTTCCGAGTTGGTTCTGCAATGTTCGCCAAATGAAGCCATTTACCTTTTTGACAGGGAAATGCTTGCCGAAAAGGAACGGATTTGCGTCAGCGGTGTTCAGACGTGACTGCACCATTTGCTGACTCAATCCCTGAATTAGCGTATTTACAATAGTTGCCATAATTCGTCAGATTAGTAGTTGATGATACCTGTTAGATACTTTGCCACACACTCAGGCAGAGGATTGCCCTTGGTAACGCCGATAACCCAAGCGTCGGTGTCGATGTTCTGTCCCTTTGCGACAGGCTTACCTGTGCCGACGATTGATAGCGGAGTGTACTTCAATGCAGAAGTGCTTGCAGATGATTCCGCAGCCGCCTCGACAATGAAACCGCCTGACTTGATTACACCGAGAGCCGTGCCGATTGTGATTTCGTCGTAGGACTTGTTGGTGTCGTTGATTGCTGTAACGGCATAAGCCTTACCGCCAACGTTTACCATAACGAAGTCGCCTACCTTGAAGTTGTGTCCTTTCTTCACCTTGATAACCTTGTCGGCTTCGGCTACATCAGCCACAACGACGGCAACCTTTACGACGTGACAAATACCGTTAATCGGTGCGCTCAATACTGAACCCTCGTTCAGAAAATCGCCGCCAAGCTCGGCAGAGTGTACAGAAACACCACCTCGAATGTCAGCGACTTTGTGCATAATGACACGAGGAACGTTGCTGTCCTTGCGTCTTGATACTGTCATTCCCATTTTCTTTTGATGTTAGATTGTGAAACATTAGAACGGCTGACCTCCCGAAGACGGAGTGTTCTCACGGTGTGCGATTGCCTCCTCCTGTTCTTTGGTCAGTGCGCCCCCTTGATTTGAACCGCTTTGTGCGGCGGGTTTTCCGAATACAGCCCCTTTGGCAGCTGTCGCAGAACAAATGCCCTCAACCTCTGTCGATACCTCGCCAAGTAGTGTTGTGAACTCCTCGTCTGAAAGGTTCTCAATCGGTGTGCGTTCATAAGCCTTGCGGACGTTCTCATCGGTCAATTTCCCGATTACTGCATTAAGTTGCTGTCTGCGGGTTTCTGTGACACGACCCGTTTTGAGTGCGGCGATTTCATCTGTCAGCGGTTTTACTGCTGCCGAAACGGCTGCTGCAATCTGTGCTGCGATGTCACCCCCTGCTGCGGGCTGTGTTTCAGTCTGCACGGTTGTCGTAGTGGTCTGCTGTCCGCTGCCACCCCCGTCAATTTTCTGCCCGTCTTTCAAACCGTACTTCGTTTCGTATGTGTGTACGGCTGTCTGTTGGGCTTCGGTTGCTCGGCTGTCGCCGTAGCTCTCAATGACCTGCTGAATGGTTACCCCCTCAACAGCGGTTGCAACCTGTTCGGCTGTAACTACAGTTCTTGCCAACTTTGTGGCTACCCTGTCTAAAATCGCTTCGCTGACCCCCACAAACTTGGCTTTCAGCGCATCCAAAATTGTTTTTTTCATATCGATAATCGTAAACTGTTTGGTTTAATGCCACAAAAGTAATGGATATTTTTCAAATGTGATTATAATATAATCGGAAATTTTACGATAAATTTTATTCTGAACAGTTTACAGGTATTCAAGGCGAATAGTCGGAAAATCAAAGAAAATTAACCGAGCAGTTAAAAATACTCGGAGAAAAATTTGTTATTAGCAAAATAGTTCACTTATATTTGCACCGTATTTATGAGGTAAACACTTTGATAACCCAAAAATAACAGAAAGATGAAAGCAACAGCATTGAACTACACAACAGCCGAAATCAACCGCAACTACCGCATTAAGGTTTCAGGTATCGATAACAACGGTAACAAAATCCACAAACTCGTTGGCGTATCGGGAGCGATTGACCTTATCGGCATTGAAATGTTGAATAAGTTTCTTGACAGAGCAGCCAACTGTATGGAGGACGTTTGTGTATGCAAGCTCCGCAGGGGTATCAAATTCAGTTTCTACAACAAGTAATAACCAATAAATGACAGCGATATGTATAGCAAGATTACGAAACTTGAATTCGTTTTTAACGAAGTTTTCGACGCTCACCCGTTTGTGAAAATGCTTATGGATTCAGCTATCACAGATTTGACAATGAGCACATCAGCACAGGACTACACCTGCACAGTGGTTTATGAGATTGACGAGGGCTGTATCGACCCACAGGACGCAATCGACGATGACTTGGATTTTCTGCGAGGCGAGAATATAACCCCGAAGTCTTACCGCATAATCGAATAACCTATGGCACAGATCATCGAAGCAGCATATCTATCAGGATTTGAACCAAGCTCGGACAACCTGACACCCGCCGCCCTGTATGAGGAGGCACAGGAGTATCTATTGAATTCAATCAGTTTTTAACCCAATAACAGTTTTTCAATTATGACACAGCAAGCAACAATGAGCCACCAAGAGGGCTTGAACGAAGTAGTGATGAACAAAGTTCAGAGAATGATTGACGGTAAAGCCGTCGGAGTACAGGCAACAATGGAACGCCTTATCAACGAGGGAAAGATAGCACAGGACTATATCGCACCCCTCGGCGTTGAATTGAAGCGAAACGACCACACGCCTGTTATCACGTTCAACGGCGACGAGGGCTTGAAGATGAATATGCCCGACGGACAGTTCTCGCTCCACGCAAATGCAATCGGACAGCTCGCCGACCGTATGGGTATTCCGCAGCGTTACCTCCGCACACTTGCGGGAGGGGCTGAATGGCAGATAGCCCTCGCTGCTACAATGTTGAACGAGCACAGCGGTTGGACGCAGCGAAGCCGTGTTCTCGTGAGAACCGTCGGCACACAGGTAAGAGGTGTTTTAAGCGACAGCTACCGCCGCCTGAACAGCGTTGAAATCCTGACCGCCTTTGTTCAGGAAGCCGCACAGCAGGGGGCGGTTATCTCGGACGCTTATATGAACGACACGAAAGTATGGGCGGAAACGATACTCCCGCAGCCGCTTGTTATCCCGACAGCCAAGAACGGCGATGTGATAATCTTCGCAGGGGCACGATTCAGCACCTCGGACTACGGCGACGGAGCAGTTGATATGCGTTCGTTCCTGTTGAACGGGGCTTGCCTCAATGGTATGGTTCGAGAGAGCGTTATGAAGCAGGTACACCTCGGTTCGAAGCTCCCTGACAACCTCCGACTATCACAGGAAACCTACGAGCTTGACACGAAGACAACCGTATCAGCCGTTAGGGACTTGACATCGGGACTGTTCAGCCGTGACACGCTCATGCAGAAAGCCTACGAGATACAGGGGGCAAGCGAAATGGAAGTTGACCTCGACCGTGAGTTGAACAACCTCACGAAGAACGGACACCTGCTGAAACAGGAGGGACAGGAAGTTCAGAAAATCCTGATGAGGAACGACCCCGAGGACGGCGTTCAGGGAGCAGCCACCCTTTGGAAGCTGACACAGGCTATCACAGCACACGCCCGAGAGCTTACGCCTGAAAGAAGCCGTGAACTACACGAAATTTCAGGTTCATTGATGAACAGGGTTAAATTACACGCATAAAAGACAATCGCCCGCCATTCGGCTTGAAAACAGCGTGAGTGGCGGGCATAACTTTCCACAATATGGCAGACAACATCAAGACATTGCCAAGCGGCTTGCAGTATAGCCGTGATTTCAGCGAGTATGACGGTTGCGTGGTTATGCACAACGCCAAGACAATCAACCGTTACAGGGAGCTGCAGGAGGAGAAGTCGAAACAGGACTGTTACCGCTATGACTGTTTCTTCGCTTTCAGTAACCAACAGTTCGCCGAGGGATTGAAGAAGATACGCCCATTGAAAGAGGGGGAGAAGCTCGTCAGCGTCGGAGCGGGTATGTACGGCACACGTGACGGGGTTGATAAGTTCTTCGCCGCCTATGATGAAATCGACAAGCGTATCAAACAGGAATGCGACCCGCAGGAGGTTTACTTCTATGAGTACAACAATCACGAGAGTATGATTTCGTGGGACGGGGACGCTGAACCGTTCAAGATAATCAGGCGGATATGGGGCGACGAAACAGCCGCTAAAATCGTAAGACTTCTATAACAATTCTATAACAATGTTATAGCGGTGTTATACGATGTTAATAACAACGGAATAACTATAAGAGAAGAGAATAGAATAGAAGAAAAGAGAATAAATATCGCTTAATAAATTAAGCTCGTATAAAATCGCCCCCTGTTCAGGGGCAAAAATCAAAAAACTATGGCAAAAAAGAATTTCAAAATCAGAGCAAAGTTCGTATTTGACGGACAGGTAATCATCAGGGCAAACAACAGACAGGAGGCGGAGGAGGCTGCGGAAAAATATATCGCCGCACACCTCGGGAACGTTCAGCCGCTCGACGAGTGTATCAAGGATTGGGATTTCAGCCTGAAATCTTCGACAGTTGTAAACCGTAAGCGTGAGGAGGCAGGATTATGACAACAGTAAGCAGCGAACAATACGAGAGCTTGAAAAAGAAGCTCCGCAAATTACAGGCTCTTGCCGAGCAGGGTTACAGGGGCGAGGCTGAAAACGCCCGCCGAGCAATCGAAAGAATCTGCGAACAGTACGGGTTGAAGATTGAAGACATCTTGGATATCGAAACCAAACACCGATACACGTTCGAGATAGGACGGGCAAAGGAAATGATGAACTTGTTTATCCGCTGCCTGTCGGCGGTCTGTGATACAACCGATATGGGGTATTGGAAGCCTACACGGTCGTCGATAAAAGTTGAACTGACAGCCCTGCAATATGCCGAGGTTTCAAGCCTGTTCGGGTGGCATAAGGAGAACTACAAACGTGAGTTGGAGGAGTTCGAGCGGTCGTTTATGAGTGCGTACATCGGGAAACACAACCTGTATTTCGACGAAGAACGAAACTACAAAGGGGAAGACGAGGAACTGACAGAGGAAGACATAGCCCGCTTGCGTCGTGTATTGAAAATGCGTGAGGCTATGAGCGATAACACTTACCACAAACTGTTGGAGGGCTGATTATGGGGACACCGAAAGGAAACGGGCTCGTCGAAATTACAGGCGAGAACAGGCAACAGGATAAAGGGTGGTTCTGTATGGACTTGGTTCGCTTCCTTACAGATGAAGAAAACGGCGACGGTGATTTTTGGCACCAACGATTTGTCGAAGCTAAAGCGGGGAACTGCGCCTATAAAGACAAATGCCCTCGGTATGCAAGAACAATCGAAAAACACGGGAAACGCCCTGTACAGTTGAACTTATTTTGAAACAAATTAGATGAAATGAAGAAAGAGCATATTTATCGGGTGGCTTTCAATGAGCCGCCCATTCAGGACGACGACCGCACGGAGTTTTTCTTTACCTCCCTGTCGGCGATATATGAGGAGTTCACGCCTGTTCAGGTGGGCTGCAAGGTTACACGCCTTTGGAATATCGGCGTATCAGGTGGAACTCCCTACGAGGGGGCGAAATGTAAAATCACTCGTGAACCCCTGCGGAGTAAGAGCCAAAATAAGCCGATTTGAGCCGTTTTGAGTGTTGGGATAATAAAACCCTCGCTCGACGAAAGAAAAGGCGACAGCGGGGCTAAAACGGGGCGAATTTGGGGTATTTGCGATTGTATTGTAATCAGGTTGTCAGACCTACCTCGATTTTGCCCTGTTTCCGTTCGGCTTACAGAGGCGTTTCAGGAGGAACAGGCGACGACACGCAGAAACCGCCCAAATTCAGGCGAACGGGAGCGGGGATAATAACTTGCCCTATGAAAACATTTGAAGCCGACAGACGGCGATTTCGAGAAAAATAACGTAATTTTGCAACATCAAAAGCAGCAAGAGTATGACAAATGAAGAATTGCAGGAGATTATGAACAACCCAAACGGTATATCTCCCGAAGATGTCGATAGAATTTGGGACGATTTGAAAGCCCGTGACGCTCGTCGTGAGGCAGAGTTCAACGCCTTGCCCGAGGAGGAAAGAAAACGCCTCGAAAGAGAGTTTTCCGACCCGTCGCTTGACAGGTTTATAGAAGACCCCTTGGGAGGCGATGATGAAGATTAAATCTCTGTCAGGTAGAAAACATATCTACCGTCTTCAATTTCCAATTTATCAAATCTAAATTCGCAACCGCTATCAAACAGCACTTCACGTTGGTTGGACTTTCCTGTGAAGCGTCCTCCGAACTGTGAGAAATCCTCAATCGGGTGTCCTGACTTGCCTCGTATAACAAGCAGAACATCCGTTTCATTTTTCTTTGGCTTGCTGTTGGCACGGAAATCAATAGCAGCTTGACGATCTAAACTTGTTGATGTGAATCCCTTAAAAACGGCAGTTTCTTTTTTCCCTGTCAAAGATAGATATTCCCCTAAATTCGTCTTGTTCAAACGCACTTTCCTGTAAACCGTTTCAGTGGTTGTTTCCAATTTGGAAAGACCCTGTGACAAGAGCTGTGAAAATGCCTCGTTGAACTCCGATAGATTCCCTTTGCGGAGTTGATTGTTCAACTGACGGAACGCTGCTCCCTCGCCCTTTGTGTAGTGGTAGATAGCAGCCTTTTCCGTGTTCGGGATTTCAGGATATTTTCTTTGTAGGAAAATGCCGAGGGATTCCTGCATAGCCTCGTTGGTTTTCCTTGCCCGTGTGAATTTTCGTTCGGCTTTCGTGTAGGTATCAACCTCGAACCCTCGGACGTACTGCGGGTTATGCCTGATGAAATACGGCATAGACGACCAACCCTTTGCCCGTTCTTTGTTGTCCTCTACCCAAGTATTGAACTGCTCGGGAACGTCGCCGACGGTGTTCACGCTCCGTGTACTGACGGGTTGCCCTGCCATAATACGCCTGTTGTCCTCCGCCATTTCTTCGGGCGTTTTCAGGATTGTTACGACGTGGCAGCGACAATGCGGGTGCCAACCTACGAACTTGAAATCTTTCGGGTATTTCCCTTTCAGAAAATCGCAAATGTCCTCAAACGGTACGCCGTTGAGCGTATGGTTGTTCGATAGGCGTATTTCAATGCCGACGACAAAATCAAGCTGCTGCCAACGGACATAATCAGCCGTGCGGTAAGCCATATTCGTTTCTGTCACAGCGAGGCGGCGGGCGTTTTTGTAGCTGCTTCGATACACTCCCTGCCCTGGGTGGAAAGCCTGTGCCGCCTTTGAAAGTTGCAGAACACCGTGCTCATCACGGACACGTCGAAACAGTTTGTCAGGGTAACGGAGGTATTGTCGAAGCTCTCGGCTCAATTCATCAGCCGACAACCCGTCACGCAGTCCGATGTCAATACCCATTTCGATTTCAGACTTGAACTGTTCCGTGTACCGCCACACCCTGTCGGAAAGGTTCATTCCTGCCGTCTTTCTCTCGACGAAAGCCTGTCGGGCTGTGTCGTTGGAGCTGTAATACTTTCTGCTCTGTTCTTCCGTCAGGTTCTCGGCATTGTCCCCGAAAACTTGGTTTGCGAGTTCGCTGTTCTTGTTGTTCGCCAACGTCCACTCGCTTTCAATGCCGTTCACGATAACCGCTGTAAGGTTGTTTTTCAGCCCCGACAACAGCTTTTCAACTCTTTTCCGTGTAACAGGATAGTCAGCGAATGAAAACGGCTTGTCGGGCTTGACAACGCCCGCAGACGAAGCGACAGCCGCAGCCTCACGGGCAGCGGATTGAAATATCCTATCAATCTGCCGCTCGTATGAAGCCACGTTCTGTTGATGTCGTTTTTCCCATTTATCCAATCGTGCCATTGTCTGTACGCTGTTTGAAATGTTCGCACTGTGGGTCTGACAGGAACTTGCACCACCTGCCAAACTCGGTTTTCTCGTCGAGCTTGCAACGGCAAAGTATCAGATGTCCGTCGAGGGCTTTACTGTGCCAATCATAGCTGTTGGCACAATCCCTACACCTGAACTTCGGCTGCTCCGCCTGTTTCCTGTTCTGAACCCTCTTTGCCATACGTTACTCGGTTAGGTTAAAACTGTCCTGCATACTTTCCTCGGCGATTTCTTTCATCGTCTGATCTACGTCGCTGCTGTGTCCGTATTCCTCGATACTTTCACGCTGCGACATAATCGGCTTGCCTCCGTTGGCTGTTACGAGGTTCGTGATAGTGTCTTTCTCATCCGTGATTGTGAACGGGGTGATAACGGTCTTTACAGACAGTGCGTCAATGTCAGCGTGGTAGGCTTCTCCGAGCATAACTTTTGCGAACGCCTTGATAACGTTCGTTTCACGGTCGAACATTTCCAACAGGCGACCGCTTTCGTCCTTGACTTTCATCTGTGCGTCAATGAAAAGCTGCTTGCGGCTCTCACCCGATAGGGCTTGCTGCGACATTTTCTCATACGACCAATCAGGAAGCTGCAGGAGGGTAAAGAACAGGGTACGCAATTCCCCTACATAGTATTTCAGGTTCTCGACAGCCTGTTGCCAAGTGATGTACTGTGCTGTACTGCCTTTCGGATATTGCATAACAGCCTTGAACTCCTTGTTAGGCGATTTCTCGTCGCCGTAGCTTATCGCTTCATCAGCGAACACGACGAAAAGCGGCTTGGAGTTTTCACGCAGGTAGTTTCCGTCACGGCTCAACGCCCACTCAATCTCATAGACGATATTCGAGTTGTCCTCCCAAATCGGTGTCGGGCGGTAGGCATAGACAGCGGGGATTTTGCCGATAACAGTAATGTCCTCATTCTCGACTTCCTCCCAATCTCCGTTGGCGTTGCTCCATTTGATATGCTTGTTTGACGTGTAGGTGTCGAAATACTGAATGAGCTTCTTTCCACTCTTACGGCTGTACCCGATAGACATTGCAATCATATCGCCGTACTCGTCAAACAACGGGTACAGGTCGTCGCCTAACATCGGGGTAAAGTTCCTGCAACGGAGCTTCAACAAAGACTTCTTGCCGTCGTACAGGGTGTTTTCCTGTTCAACAGCATACCACAGTGTCAGCACCTCACAACCCGCAAAGAGCATATTCAGACGGTCGGTATTTACGCTGTCAATGCGGTTTTTCTCATAGATAGCCTCAATGAAAGCGGCAATTTCCTTTTGCTTGTCGTTCTGTGGCTTGTACACTCGCTTGATAGGAATGCCACAGACAAGCTCCGTCATACGCTTTGTGGCGAGGCGTTGCAGGTCACAGGTTACACGGGTTACAGGCTGTATGCCGTCCTCCGTTACGATGTCAGGGTACTTCGCTTTGCTCATTACAGGGTGTTTCTTGGGGTCGAACTCCTGCGACAAGCCGTTACGTCCCGACCAAATGGGGACGATGATTGCTTTTTCTTTCAACGCCGCAATGATGTTGGCAGCGTTATTTCCCGAGTTGAGAATTTCTTCGATTGTCATACTGATATGAATTATTGATTAGCGTCTTACAATTCTTGCCAAACGGTTTATGTCAATTGCCTTGCGGCTGTTTATCGGATAGAACGTGTTGGCGAGTGCGTCGAACTTGTCAGGCGAGCGTCCGAGGCGTTCCTTGATGTCTTCCTTTGGCTCGATGATTATCTTTCCGTCAGAGCGGAACGACCAACGTATCTCGGTTGCTTCCTCGTCGAACTTATCATCAGGCGGCAGCATAGCCCCTGTTTCGTTTTTCGGGTTCAGCCAATCACGGATAGCCCAAAAGAGCCAAGCTCGCATATTCACGAACCCGTACTGCCCTGTAATATCCGTCATATCCTTGCCGCTTGCCGTCTTTGCCGCTTCACTGTATTTGCAGCTGATGATATGGGCTTCTCCGTCAAGCTCCACACAACGGCTGTAAACTCCTGCACCCTCGCCAATGGTATCAATGCTCACGAACAGGTCAGGCTCGTGTCTGCGGGCTGATATAATCTGTCCCGCAACCGCCATGTGGTCAGCAGAACCGCCCGAGTTGTGCGTCTTGAACTCGCCAACCCAATTGCCTTTCCTTTCAACGAAACAGGTACAGTCACGTCCCATACCCGCCACATCGACACCAAGAATTCGAGCGTCCTGTCCGAGAGGTTCCCGCCCGTGTGCCATTCTCCAACGCTCGTGTGCGAGGTCGAGCCACTGTTGCGGAATAAGAACATCGTCGCCGACTTTCGGAAACTTACCGAGAACCTTTTTGCGGAACAGGTCTTCGGGTCTGTACCAACGCCCCTCAAACTGAAAGTCGTCGAACTCCTCTCTGACCTCCGCTTCGGTTATCGGCGTACACCATTGTTCGAGCTTGTCAGCCACCCACTCATAGTCCACCTGACCTGGGATTATGATACGTTTTTCAAGCACATTCGGGGCTGTCAGGCTGTTTAGACGGAACTTTGCCCAACGGTCGCCCTTTTGGCTCTTGGCTGCATATCCGACAGGGGTATTCGGGTTGAACACGAGAAGAATACGGCTGTCGCCTTGCAGGTTACCCTCAATAGCGGCAAAGGTGTCGTCGCTGACACCCGAAGCCTCGGTAACGACAAACATTGTGTGGACGGCGTGGAAACCTGACCACGCTTCGTGGTTATGCTCGTCCGCCTTGAAACCTGTCAAGAACCACTCCTCGTTGTCCGTTCTGATGTCGTAGGTGTTGAGCCGTCCTGTAAGTTGTATGCCACGAGCCTTTGCCCTGTTATACAGGCGGCTGATTTCGGGCATCATAATGTTCTTTACCTGACGGTCTGTCGGGGCTGTTAGGGCTACTTTCGTGTTCTCTATCAGTTCCCTGTTCCTGTTCCAACGGGGTGTGAGGTAGAGGAATGAAACGGCAGCACAAGCGGCTACGAAGTCCTTACCTCGGGCTGTGCCTGACGCAACAGATGTACGGGGATTGAACTGTACGGAGGACAGGATTTCCTGCTGCTCACGGTCGAGCGTAACGCCGAGAGCGTCACGGACGAACCTGTTCCAATCAGCACGCCAAGAGTTCATCAGGGCTATGCCCCGCTTACGCATTATTTCATCACTCAACCTGTTAGCCATTTATCTGTTCCTCCGCTTCGTCTATCATTCCACTTTCAACGAGCAACGCCGCAAAGGACAGGTCGCCCGAAATGTCTTTCTTTTCAGGAGCGTACAAGCCGAGGAGCTTGCGACGTTCCATAAGCTGCTGTCGGATTTCGGCGATATACTGCGGGTTGCCAAGTCCGACAACCGTTGCCGTGCGTCTTTCAACGCTGTACGTCTTGATATTTTCCTCGCCTGTTTCCTTGTTACGAGAGGGTGCGCCCTTGCTCGTGTTCGTGGTCTTGTTGTAGTCCTCTTTTGATTTCTCCCACTGTGCCCACAACTCACGACAGGTGTCGTCGATACGTTCAAGCTCCAATTGGAGGGCGGCGTCCATATCCTCGATACGGTTCTCTCGCCACTCCTCCAACAGGGTTTTGATGTCTTTCTGAACTGTGCCCAACGAATAGCTGTCAAGAGCGAGGCGTTTCATTACCTCCTCCCTGATCTGTCGGCAGGAGTAACCACGCTTGTAGAGTTTTGACACGATTTCCATTCGTGCCTGTTTCTCCTGATTACGCTTCTTTTGTTGTGCTTTGCTCATAGTTACAGGTCTTTTGTCAATTCAATGAATTTCGTAAAGAAATCAGGGTTGCAGCTTGACAGCTCAATATAGGTTTTGCCGAACTCGGGGAACGTGTGTACGGCGAAATGGCTCTCTGTGAGCAGCCACAACGCTGTATATCCCTGCGGCGTAAAATGGTGGTCTGTGAAGCACAGGATATTGAACCCCGACTTTTTCAGGGCTTCATCAAATATCTCCCGTATCTTCTGTGGATTCGTTTCCTGTATCCACTTTGAATCGTTCCAAATCTTCGCTTGCATATTCTATCTTCTTGAAGTTGTTCTTGATTTCCTTTGTCTTGCCCTTGTAGAACACGAGGATATTTTGGTGCATCTTTGCAACCTTTCGGCTCTCCATATATCGACCTGCTCGCAGGGCTGTACTTGCCCCCGTTTCAACGAGGATAATTTCATTGTAGAGAGGCATTCCCGCTTCCTTGAAAATGCGTTTGATATCGCCGCAGAAGTCGTAATAGAAGCCTGTTGATTTATCTCTCACATCGCCCACGACGATAACCGCAAAACGGTTTTCTTTCAGACAGCCGACAGCCGCCTTGAAAGCGTTCTCCAATATCTTGATGAAATCCTCGTAGCTATCCTGATTGCTTGCGTCGTTCTCGAGGTCGCTGTATTTCTCGAGGTCGAAATAAGGCGGACAGCTGAACAGGAGGTCTTGGCTGTCAGGGGCGATATGCTGTGCGACGTTCTGACCGTCGTCGTTGATGTATCGGGCTGTCATTCCCTCCACACGTTCGTTATTGAGGCGAGCCTGTTCAGGACGAAGCTCAATGCCGACAAACTCATTTCCGAGGTGTGCAGAAACGTAACCGAAGACGCTATCTCCTGCGAAGCAGTCAAACGTCTTGCAGTTGTCCTGTCCGAACCAACGGCAGACGATTTCAGCCATAACAGGGTCGAGCAGGGAAACGCCCGCCGACAGAACCTTGCTTGCTTCACGTTCTTTCACGTCGTCGGGAACATACTTGTCGAGGTATTCCTTGAACGTGATACCCAATTCCTCACGGTGCTGTCGTGTACGCTGATACAGGTCTTTGTACTTGATTTCGGGCGAGGTTATGAGGGTGTCGTTACGGCTCTCTCCATTGTCGCCGATAAGCTCACGCCATTTCTTTTTCCGTTCCTGCCAATATCCCTTTCGGGTGTCGAGGATTGAGAAAGGAGGGACTATAAATCGGTCGTTCAGGGAAGCGTTGGCGGGCTTACTGTTGGTTGCTCCGCTTGACTCTCCGTTCTCCCATTCCTTGTTTTGCCACACGTCAAGCCCCCAATCGTCGAGTTCTTCTGCGTCCCACTCGTTGGCGAGTGCGTCCATATCCCATTCTCCATATCCGACGTTATCCTTGATGATGAACTCCCGCTGTTCCTCCTCGGACAGTTCCGTCGCCTTGATGATGTGGGCTGTCGGCTTGTCTTTCCAACGCTGCCAATACTCAATGAGGTTGTCCTGTTCGGCTGCTGTCTTCTTCTGAAAATCCCTTGCTTCTGACAGGCGGGATTTCAGCTCTGCCTCGTCCATATCGGAAATGGCTGTCAATGCCCTGTAACGCATATTACCGCCGAGAGCGACAAAGGTGTTATCAACGACAATCGGGCGGAGTTCCAACATCTTCGGAAGCACGAGGATTGAACAGATAAGCTTCTCAAACTTGTCGTCCTTGATGATACGGGGGTTCGCCCCGTTTACCTGTATCTGCGACAGGTTTACGATTTCTGTTTTCATTGTTCCCAAACTTTATCCTGTTGATACTCTCCGAACAGTCCCCAACGACACATTGAAGCATAAATCGGGGTGTCGAGCTTAAATTTGCGGCGAAGTTCTGCAGGGCTGAACATTGTCGTTCCCTCCTCGATGACGTTGCCCGCACAGTCCTGTATGCATATATCGACCTCCTGTTTGCCTATGCAGCAAGCGAGGCTGACATACACGTCGCATTCGTGTTCTTCGGCATAACTCTTGGCAAGGGAACGGGCTGCAAGGTTCAGCGTGAGGTCTGCTTTGCTTGCGTCTTTCGTCCAAGGGCTACCGCCGCCGAGCTTGCAGTTTCCGCCGTAGAAGTCCACAGCGAGTTTTCGCCCCGTTGTACCACAATCCGCACGGCTGCTGTGCTGAACGTAACGTCCTGTGCCGTTCACGATAAGTTCGTATTTTCCTGCCACCTTTGAACGGACAAAATCCTCGACGGTCTTTGTGTCCTGTTCGGGTAACAGGGGGATAGCAACGATAATTTTTGTAATAACATCGTTATCGGTTACTACCTGCGTCTTAATGTCAAGTCCACCGATACCGCTGTCGAAAAGCTCCTTACACAGACGTTTGGCTACGGCGTGGTCGATAGGCATATAACAGTCCGACGGTCGCCATTCAGCCATACCGAAGAAAATGCCTTGGTCGCCCCAACCCGAAAGCCCCTGTGCGATGTCAGGTGACTGTTGGCTGATAAGCGACGTTACCTCCAACAGGTCTCCGCAAATGGTATTCTCTGCTCCCCATTTGTGCAGATAGTCCATTGTGTAGCCGATTTCGTTTACTGCCGCACGGACGTGCTGTCTTATCTCCGACGGGCTGAACTTGCACTTGGACGATACCTCGCCGCCGAGCGTAACTTGGTAGTCCTTGATTTGTACCTCGACAGCGTAACGGGTGTCGGGGTCTTGCTCGATGTAGCGGTCTAACAGATACTGACTGATGTAGTCGGCAATCTTGTCAGGGTGTCCGAGCGATACGTACTCTGAAAATTTTATCATTGCTATAATTGTTAGAAAATTACTGTGGCACAAAATTATTCAAAATGATTATAATATAATCACATTTGAGGCAAAAAAAGGGGTTTTAGGGGGTAAAATCACCCGAAATTGCCGTTTTTATGAGATTTAGGGTTGCTGTCTTGTATAAATCATCAGGCGTGACACGGAACACCCGCCAACCCATTAGCGTTGCGGTATTGTACTTCTCGATGTCGCCGAGGAAACCCTGTGGGGAGGTGTGTCGTCCTCCCGTCCATACGCCGCCCTCTACCTCGAGTGCTATTTTATGTTCGAGGATAGCATAGTCAAAACGCCATTTCCTGACGGGGTGAAATTTATGCTCCTTGACAACGTCGATATGGAGGTCTGTTTTGCAGATGATTGTGAAAACGTCCCTTATTTTTTGCTGATTCGCCGTCTGTCGGCTTTTTTTCTTCGATTGGTATGTTTGCTTATCCATAGAAAGATGTTTTGAAATACGGGCTGATTTGGGCTTTGGACGACAAAACGGGGATTGCTCCCCGCCTTACCTGTGTGAACCCGTGTCAGATTTAGAACGGCAGATCGTCGTCGTCAGCAAATGCCGTGTTGTCAAGTGTACCCGTTACGTTCATAGTCGCTTGCTTCTTCTCAATGGCGTGCATACCGCCGAGGATAGGAATAGCCTTGATTTGTTCCTCTGTCATTGCGTCCCGCTGTTCCTTTGGCAAATCCGCCTTGATACAGTGAGTGTCGCTGTACTTCGGCTCTTGCATTTCAATGGCTGTCAGGTTCAGGTAGCAGCCCTTTTCGCCGAGGAACATTCCGTCGCAATCATCGACAGGGATAATCAAGCAGCGTTTTACACTTGTCTTGCCTTGCAAGTTCTTCATAAATGCCCCCTTGAGTTTGAGGCAGTCGATTTTGATACCAAAATTGCTCATAGTGTCTAAAAATTAAATGGTTTATACTAAATTGAACTCAATCTTCGAGAGATTCTTCTGAAACTTAATCATCGCCGTTTCAATAACAGGCGTTATCTTGATTTCATTATTGCCGAGGTAAGCGTCCATACAGGTGTAAAGCTCGTCGATACAGGGCAGGTGTCCCTCACGAGCTTCCCCAAGCTTCTGTGCTATCATAGCTGTCATACGGTTTTCGTGCTTGCGTACCTCACGGCAGAACATCATCGAGAGGAAAGCGTATGTTCGCATTTCGTCGTACTCGATTTTCAGGTGTTGGCGGTTGATTTCATTGCAGGTCGAATAATAAAGGATTTGGAAGTCAAACGCACACACGTTGATGAGCTCATCTGCCTGTGAGAGTATCTTATTCAGGTGCTCCCTGTCAAGGTCTTTGCTCAACTGTACGAGATAGTGTTCCCTTAGTTGCTTTACCGTGCGTGAGAGCTTCTTTACCTCGGAGATACGCTTATCGGCACAATATCTAACCACCTTATCGGCATAAACCCACGCCACCTGTGCAATGATGAGCGGAACGAATGCTATCTGTACGTGCTCCTCGAAAGTGAAGCTCTCCATAAGTGCTTTGGTGTCGGCGTTGCATTGTTCCTTGAACTGCTTTTCCTGTACCTCGGCAGGAGTGCGTACCTCCCAAGTGAAACGCTCTGCGTTGCAGCGGACAGTCTTGTGCTTCTTCCTGTCCTTGTCAATAACGAGAACCGTCGCCCCACTTTTGAGCTGCTCAACCCTGTTCACGTGGTATATTCCGCCCACCTTGATTTCGGGCTGTACCTTGTCGCTTACCTTTCGGGCTGTTATCTCTATGAAGTCGCCCGCCTTTGCTGCTGTTTTCTTTGCCATAATCTGTTATTTTTGAGGTCATTTTATACTTGTTTATTTTATTTGCGTTCAGCCCGTCAATACCCTTTCCCGTGCTTTTTCGGGCGTGTCCTGTTGTAAGCCATTTTCAGCTCGATATGGGTACGGAGGTCAATCCCTTTCTGTACCGCAAGTGTGCATATCATTGAAAGTGAATAGTTTAGCCTGATATACAGGTCGTCAGCCGTTCCTCCTCCTGCTATAAATCTGCAAATGGTAAGGATATTTTCCGTGAACAATTTCGTGGGTTCTATCTCGACCGTCTGCTGTCCGCCGAAGTCCAAATCAATGTTCCGAAGCCCTGCGAGGTCGCAAATACGTATGCAAGCGTCTGCAAGTTCATCCTCGACCGTATCTTTGACATACAGGAGGAAATTCTTTTCAAAGAGCCGTCCATAAGCCTTTAGAAACTTTACTGCCCCTTGGTCTGCCCGAAGACCTTTTCTGTCAGCTTCGACCGCTTCCATAAGCTCTGATATAATCAAGCACTTCAAATGGTCATCGCTGTGCTCCTGTTCGTGGAAGCCGTGTTCTTTGGCTATCCTGTACGCTTCCTCTTTGTACATATTGAAATTCATATTCTCCTCCTTTCGTAATAATGTCCGCAAACGAACATATCTTCTGTTACCTGTTGGGTGGGAGTGTTACCACCCGCCATATAGCAAGCTCCTTTCTTGTAGAAATAGCAGGTCGAGCATTTTTCCGTCCTTTGCTTCTTGGCTGCTTCTATGCTTATAATCTTGTCATAGAAGCTGTACGTCGGCTTCCCTCCCCAAAAACAGGGACGTAGTTCGCCTTTCTTTCCAATCGCATAACCTGTGAGCATACCCGCAACCTGATACTGTCGCCCGAGCTTGTTTTTCGGCTTGGCTGCATACTCGGGCATCATTCTTGACCGTGTTTCCTCGGTTACCTCGAGTTTTACGATTACCTGTTGATACTTTCTGAACGGGAACGGTAGCCGCTCCTCTGTGTACTGCCATTCGGCTTTGTTCAATTCTGCGTAAGCCTCGGAAACTTTCTGTTCCTTTTCCTGTCGCAGCTTCTGTAATTCTTCAAATGTCATACGCTGTATATTTGGTTATTAAAATGGGCAATCATCTTCGGGGAGGTCGTCGAAGTCAAACACGGAGGCTGCTTCGGCTTCCTCATAACGTCTGCGGGCTTCTTCCTGCAAATGGTTGGTATTGTCCCAATCAGGTTCAGAACCGCCCGTATAAGGGCTGTAACGCCCGTTGTTCAGGTTGTATTTGAATTGTGCCATACCGCACTCTCCGAGGTGTCGGAACTTCACTTTCTGAATATGCACCTCTGTAATATTCTCAATGCGGTTTCGGTGTACGACGATACCGAAGTCCGCTTTGTTATAGAAGTTCGCCGAGCCGCTGATATCATACAGGGTCGGTGCCTCAATCACTCCGTCTTTGTTCTTCGGCAGCTTCGTTGGGTGTGCCATAAGGATAATCAGAATGTCATTCTGCTGTGCGAAATTCGTCAGACGGTCGAGCGTTTCGCTGATGTATAGCGTTTCGTTACGCCCTCCGCTGTGTTGGTTCTCCAAACGGTTGTACGGGTCAATCACGAGAGCTTTTATACCCTTGCGTCTTACAAGGAACTTTGCCTTTTCGAGAATGGTTTCAAGCCTGAAATCATTGTGCGGGCTGATGAAGAAGAAGTCCTGTTCGAGGTGTTCCTTTACCTGTCTGTATTCCCCGTAGCCGAGGTGTTGCTTGTCGAACTTCTTTCCCGTGAACTTTTCTATCAGCTTCGAGGCGTGATAGGCGAGAGGGGCGTTCTCGGGGCTGAAATAAGCGAAACGCCAACCGTAACGCATATTCAGGCGTTCAGCTATTTCGTCGATGAACTCCGACTTACCGCTGCCTGGAATACCTGTCACGATACAGAGGCGTTTGGTCTCGAAAGAACACAGGCGGTCGAAGTTGTCGTGCCCGATTGTTACGCCTTTCTGCATACCGAACTCAAACAGTGCGTCGAGCGACTGTTCAAAATCCTGTATCGTGAAAACACCTTCAATCTTCGTTTCGGGAGCGTCAGCGAGGCATTTCAACAGGCTTTCCCGTCCGAACTTTATCAGGTGTTCGTTAGCGTCCTTGCAGCCCTCGCCATACTCCAACACTCGGCAGCGTTCAACGCCGAAACGACGGAGAAGCTCGTCCCGAAGCTCCACGCCCTTTGTATCGGTGTCCGAAGCGATGTAGATAACGTCCTTATCATCGAAATACTCCTCGATGTAGTCGTCGAGGTAGGAGAGGTTGGCGTTAGCCCCGTTCGGAACGCTGATCACGTCGGTTCGTCCGCACTCAACGAATGAAAGAGCGTCCATTTCCCCCTCCGTTATGATACACTCGTTCTTGCCTTTGATACCGTCGATATTGTACGGCAGGAGTTCCGCCCCTGAACAGAGCTTGAAGCATTTGTCCCCTGTGCGGAACTTCGTGTTCACGAGCTGCCCGCCCTTGTAGTAGTTGAATTGAATCGTATTCGCCTGTCCGTTCTTCTGTGGCATAAACTCCATACCCTCTGTAACTCTCATCGCCGTGAGCGTAGCAGGGCTTATGCCTCGTCCCTTGAACCAAGCGAGAGCCTTTTCACTCAACGCCGAGTTGCCTGTCCGTGTGGGCTTCTTGTAGGTCGGCTTCTGATGTTTGAGCGGAGCGGGGTTGTAGAACGGCTTCTTCCATTCCTCCTGTTCACGCTCGGCAGCGCAACCGCTATACCCGCAGTAGTGGCAGTTGAACATTCCCGTAGAGAGGTCACAGGAAAGGCTCTTGTCACGCTTGTCGTGGCGTTGGTCTCTGCACTGCGGGCAGTGTACTTTCACATTCCCTGATGTCCTGTTATACGGGATGTCAATGCCGTATTTCTTCCAATCCATTCGTGTCATAAGATTATCCATTGAGAGGTTGAAGTATTCCAAGCGTGACGCTCACTCGGGCGTGGCGGTGCGTCGTTGGGGATTGTCGCCCGTCCTGTGCCGTATGTGCGTCGCCCTGTTGCGTCGATAAACTCACCTACGCCGAGCTGTATGTTCGCCTGTTGTGGGGCTTGTTTGCTTCCTCTGTTGTTGTCATAGTTGCCCTCCATAACCTTTACCCAATTTTTCGGGCTGTCAAACACCCAATCGAATGTTGCCGTCCATTGATGATTGTTGTTGCCCCGAAGAAAATCAGAAGCGGCAATTCTTTCAAACAGGGCTTCAATGGTCGGCATCCATTCTTCCTGTTTGCCGAACTCCTGTAAACGAGCCTTGATTTTATTGCGTCGTGCCTCCGAGAGCTTCTGTACTTTCGGGAGGAACGCCCCGCAGATAGAGTTCCACTTGTCGGCAATATCCTGATAAGGATATCTAACTCTATTCTCTTCTATTCTATTTTCTTCTAATCTATTCTCTTCTATTATGTTATCTGATGTTATAACATTGTTATCGGGGGCTATATCCTTGTTACGGTTTCCCCAACGTGAAGCCATACCACGTTTGCCCGCTTCTGAACGGCGTTGGAAGCGTTCGATAATGCTTTGGAAACGGCGTTGGTGTGCTGTGCTGAACAGGCGGGTGCCGTCCTGTTGCAGAAGCCCGATTTTACAACAGTAGTCTACGATTTCGGATAACTCCTGTACTGACACGTCAAAATCAGCGGCGAGGAGTTCTTTCGTCACATCGTCATACCCGATTTCAAACGCTTCAACATCAGTCAGAACCTCCAAGAGATAGTTCCACACGGCATACCCTGTGTGAGAGAATTTTCGGCGGAGAGCCTTTATCTTCACGTCGTTTCGCATATCAGCGTCGTGCGTGAAGTATTGAGCCGCAAGTTTACCATTTAGTGCCATAACTATGATTTATTGAATTGTTGCTATGATTGATTTTCTGAGTTTCGCATTCTTGGCACTCCATTCAAAATTGTTCAACATCCATTGCCGATAGTTCAACGGAATGTCGCAAATGCGTTCGCCCTTGTATTTTCCGAAAGGCATTATCTCAATCGGCTGCTCGGCTTGCTTGTCAATGGCTGCAGTGTCCTCACGGGTTATCTTCCCGATGTCAGTTATCGGAATGCCGCTCAACAGGCGACCGCCTGTCCCGAACATTCGCCATATCTTGCCTTGCTCGAAAGTGATGTCCTCGACACGTCCGAAGCGTGAAACATTACCGCCCAAATCAACTATCAGTGCGTCCTCCTTGCCCTCGTCAATACGGGTGGCACGTCCGATAATCTGATAGTACAGGGCTATGGAGGCTGTCGATATTCCGAGGATAATACAGTCAATGCCTGTATAGTCGAAACCTGTCGAAAGCACCCGCACGTTAAAAATTACCCTGATTCTGCCCGCTTTGAACTCGTTGATAATGTTTGCCCTCTCTGCGGGCTTCATATCGCCGTAAATCACAGCAGAACCCGTGTAGCGGTGCGATAAGTCGATTGCGTCCTGAACCGATGGGCAGAACACGAGGATATGCTGCCTGTCCGTG
>OODI01000066.1_pt1 | contig 52675 bp, 33 predicted proteins | sample 1671141 | NCBI WGS metagenome assembly OODI01 (sample SAMN06348126, study PRJEB24527) | human gut metagenome | biome: human gut; feature: ankylosing spondylitis patient; material: feces | host: Homo sapiens | place: China | collected 2015-10 | reverse complement strand
TTATATATAATATTCCCCGTAGCTTACAGAAGAATAAGAACCGCAGACCCGCGCGTGCTTTCTTTCGCACGATTCGCTTACGGACGCTTAACCGTAACGGTACATAAGCGAGGAAAATACCCTCGCAATGCGTCCCTTGGGACGCTATGGTACCGACGGTTGCTTAGAGTCTGCTTGTCCTTATTCTTATGTGAGCTACTGGATCTTCAAAATCTTATTTAAAAAACTTATCGTATATACCGAATAGGAAAATAAAGATCACGATCAGGGGCAGTCCGTAGGTCAGATAACCGCGCATCCAGTCGTGGACTTTTAAGCCCTTGCCGGTATTTACTTCGGCCTTATAGTTCTCCCATCCCCAGCCGTATCTGGTCACGCAGAACAGCAGGTATACCAGGGATCCTAAGGGAAGGAACAGATTACTTACCAGAAAATCTTCAAAATCCAGTACCGCTCCGCCGAAGACAGCAAAACCATCCCAGCTCCACACATTATACCCCAGTACGCAGGGCACGGACAATGCAATGATCAGGAACAGGTTCACCAGGGAAGATTTCCTGCGGCTGGCACCGGTCAGTTCCATGCCACAGCAGATGATATTCTCGAACACAGCCAGCACCGTGGACAATGCTGCGAACGCCATAAACAGGAAGAATAAACTCCCCCACAGGCGGCCGTAAGGCATATTGGCGAAAATATTCGGCAGGGTAATGAAGATCAGGCTTGGTCCTGAGGTCTGATCCACCCCATAGGTAAAGCAGGCGGGGAAAATGATCAGTCCTGCGGTAATTGCCACGAAAGTATCCAGTACCACAACTCTGACGGACTCTCCCATCAGAGAATGATCCTTGCCGATGTAGCTTCCAAAGATCGCCATGGCACCAATGCCTAAACTTAAGGTAAAGAACGCCTGATTCATGGCACCTACCAGTGTAGATACCACACCGACTTCCTGCATACGTCCAAAATCAGGTACCAGATAGAACTTCAGACCTTCCTTTGCGCCCGTCATGAAGAAGCTATTGATGGCAAGTACTACCATAATGGCAAGCAGTGCGATCATCATGACTTTCGTCACGCGCTCCAGACCGTTCTGCAGTCCACCGGCACACACAACGATACCGATGATCACCACCAGTACCATCCAGAACATCATGACCCCCGGATCTGCCAGCATCCGGGTAAACTGTTCCGCTACCGCATCCGCGGAAAGCCCGGAAAGTTTACCGGCAGCCGTCATATAAAAATAATGTAACATCCAGCCTGCTACCGTAGTGTAGAACATCATCAGCAGATAGCAACCTGCCAGTGTAAAATATCCGTGGATATGCCACTTCTGTCCCGGCTTCTCCAGTGCCTGGTAAGCCTTTACGGGACTTTTCTTACTTGCTCTTCCCACCGCGAACTCCATGGTCATAATCGGCAGACCAAGGAGCACCAGGAAGATCAGATAAAACAATACAAATGCGCCACCGCCGCCCTGGCCGGCCATGTACGGGAACTTCCATACATTCCCGATGCCAATGGCACAGCCGGCAGACAACAGTATAAAGCCTAAACGGGATTTCAGATTCTCTCGTTCCATTATGCGAGCTGACCCTCCAGTACTTTGGACGCTTCCGCGATCGCTGCGGGAATGCCTACGGGATTCTTACCGCCGGCCTGCGCCATATTCGGGCGTCCACCGCCGCCACCGCCTACCAACGCGGCAATTCCCTTGATCAGGTTGCCCGCATGGGCGCCGGCCTTTACAGCACCGTCCGTTGCCATAGCGATCATATTTACCTTACCGTCCTGTGCGGAAAGCAGTACAACAACGCCTTCGCCAAGCTTATCCTTGAGCTGGTCGCCCAGGTCTCTCAAGCCATTCATATCCACACCGTCTACGCTGGTTGCCAGAAGTTTCGTACCCTTCACTTCCACCACCTGATCGAGTACATCGCCCAATGCAGATTGTGCCATCTTTGCCTTCAGGGATTCATTCTCTGCATTCAGTGCCTTCAGCTCTGCCTGCATATGCTGGATCTTCTCGGTCAGGGCTGCAGGAGTTGCCTTGGCTGCTGCAGCTGCCTTATTGAAGCTCTCTTCCATTGCCTGATAGTATGCCATGACATTGGCACCAGTCAGTGCTTCAATTCTTCTGACACCGGCTGCAACACCACTCTCGGACAGGATCTTGAAATAGCCGATCTCTCCGGTGTGCTTTACATGGGTACCACCGCACAGTTCCCTGGAGAAATCTCCCATAGATACCACGCGGACGGTCTCACCGTATTTTTCACCAAACAGAGCCATAGCTCCGCTCTTCTTCGCATCTTCGATGTTCATGACATCGGTAACGACTGCAATATCCTCTGCGATCTTCTCATTGACCAGAGCCTCTACCTTCGCAAGCTCTTCCGCAGTCACAGCCTGTCCGTGGCTGAAGTCGAAACGGGTCCTTGCGCCGTCCTGGTAGGAACCCTGCTGTTCTACATGATCGCCCAGTACGATCTGCAGTGCCTTCTGTAACAGATGGGTTGCGGAGTGGTTCTTGCAGACACTCTTTCTATTGTCGGTATCTACAGCAAGCTCTGCAGTATCATTTACGGATACGCTGCCGGATACGACCTTACCCACATGTCCGATACGTCCGCCTGCGATCTTCACGGTCTCAGTCACTTCAAAAGTACCGTTTTTTGTACGGATCACACCAAAGTCACCCTTCTGTCCACCCATGGTAGCATAGAACGGAGTCACATCCGTGATCAGGGTACCGGTCTCTCCCTCATTTAAGGTATTCACCAGTTCGGTCTCGGATGCCAGTCCTACTACTTTACCTTCTGCGGTCAGCGCATCATAACCTACAAATTCGCTGGTGATCTTATCATCCAGTCCATCGAATACACCTGCGGCGGTAGTCAGCTTCTGGGAGAAGTTCTGTCCTTCTCTTGCCTTCTGCTTCTGCTCTTCCATGGCAGCGGCGAAGCCTTCCTCATCTACAGTCAGATTCTCTTCCTGTGCCAGCTCTACGGTCAGCTCCAGAGGGAATCCGAAGGTATCATATAAGTAGAATGCGGACTTGCCGTCGATCTCCTTTTTACCTTCACTTCTCTTCTGCTCCAGAATCTTCTGCAGCTCCTTCATGCCGTTCTCCAGAGTGCTCTCGAAGCGGGCGATCTCTTTCTGCAGCTCGCTTAAGACGAACTCGCGGTTCTTCTTCATCAGAGGATAGCTCTCTGCATAAATCTCATCAATATACATAGCAGCAATATGAAGTAACTGCTCTGTAGTCATATTTAAAGTGCGTCCGTGTCTTACTGCACGACGGATCAGACGACGGAGAATATAGCCGGCACCGGTATTGGAGGGAAGCAGCTTCGCCTCATCACCGATCAGCATCACTCCGGTACGCAGATGGTCTGCCAGAATACGCATGGATCTGGTCAGCTTCTCATCCGCATTGTATTTCACACCGGAAACCTCTTCAATGTAAGCGATCACCGGAGAAAACAGGTCTGTCTGGTATACATCTCTGGTACCGTTTAAGAATGCCAGAATACGCTCCAGTCCCCAGCCGGTATCTACGTTCTTCTGCTTTAAAGGAGTCAGATGACCGTCATGATGCTTCTCATACTGCATGAATACATCATTACCCAGCTCGGTGTATTTGCCACAGTCACAGCCGGGGCCGCAGTTCGGTCCGCAATCCGGTCTGTCAGCGATATAGAACATCTCACTGTCGGGACCGCAGGGGCCATATTCCAGTCCCCACCAGTTATCATCAGCGGGCAGATAATATACGTTTTCTTTTTTGAATCCGGAAGCGATACGATACTGTGCGCCTTCCTCGTCTCTGGGGGCATTCCCGTCACCGGCAAATACAGTGGCAGCCAGATGATCCGCATCAAATCCGAACACCTGGGTCAGCAGTTCAAAACTCCACTGGCAGCGTTCCTTCTTAAAATAATCTCCAAGGCTCCAGCTTCCCATCATCTCGAAGAAGGTTACATGGCTTTTGTCGCCTACGGAATCAATATCGTTGGTACGTACACAGCCCTGTACGTTGCAGAGTCTGGTACCCAGAGGGTGCTTCTGTCCCAGCAGATAAGGCATCAGCGGCTGCATACCGGCAACGTTGAACATAACACCGGTAGAACCGTCGGATACCAGGGATACTGCTCCCACATCTACGTGACCACGGTCTATATAAAATTGTTTCCAGGCTTTTCTCAGTTCATCAGAAGTGAATTGTCTCATTCTCTCGGTCTCCTTGTCTCAATAATTGCATCTTTCGGAAAATAAACCTACATTTCTACATTATAATGTTATCGTTTCGCCGCGTCAAGGATAAAACATCACTCATCCTCGTCTTCCAGGATCTCGTTCAATGCCTCTCTGGCCTCCTCGATCTCCTCTTTTTTGCCCTTTTTCAATGCAGCCTCGAAAACAGTGATATAACGATCCAGTTCTTTTCTCCGGTCTCCCAGTGCTTCCTCATACATCCGCTCCGCTCTGAGAAGCACCAGACGGTTCTCCTCCAGGTCTCTGGGCTGGATCTTCAGGTAGGACAATTCTTCCATTCGCTTCTGGATCTCATCATCCGTCATCTGGTTGTCCTGTCCCTTGATGATCATTTTCTGGGTCAGTCCGGTGGATACCACCTTGACTTCCACTTCCAGCAGGGAATTGATGTCATAGGTGTAAGTCACATCCACGGCTTCACTGCCTCTGGGCCCCTTGGGAACATCAATGTTCAGTTCTCCCAGAAACAGATTATTTCTGGCGAAACGGCTCTCTCCCTGCAGTACCCGGACGCGCACCGTGTCCTGATTGTCTCTGACAGTGTACAACTGCTCCGTATGACTGGCAGGGATCACGGTGTTGCGCTCAATGATGGGACAGAAACGGCCGTCTTCAAATTTGCCTTCCTCGTATTCCACCACGACTTCCGTTCCCAATGTAAAGGAGCATACATCCGTCAGAATGACTTCCTTTACCTCCGCCCGGCGTTCCTTCATGGCCGCCTGGATCGCCGCGCCCAGTGCCACGGCTTCGTCCGGGTTCAGTCTTGTATCCGGGAATTTGCGGAACAGCCTGATCAGGAAATCCCTGACCACCGACAGTCTGGTGGCTCCGCCGATCAGCAATACCTCATCGATGTCCGACAGCTTCAGTCCTGCATCCGCCAGACTCTTCTTCACCGGTTCCCTGATCTTCATTAGCAGTTCTTCGCACTCTTCCTCATATTCTTTTAAGGTGATCTCTGCCGTTTTGTTCTCTTCACCCAGCATAAGTTCCATGGTCACCGCAGTCTGATCACTGATTCCCCGCTTGGCTTCTTCTGCCTTTTTATAGAGACGCACCTGTTCTTTCTCCGACAGATCCTTATAATGCAGTCCTGTCTTTTGCAGAAAAAGTTTCGACATCACTTCCGTGAAATCTTCACCGCCAAGATAATTGTCTCCGGCTACCGCCCGCACCTCCAGAATATTGTGATACAGCTCCAGAATGGAGACATCAAAAGTTCCGCCGCCCAGGTCAAATACCAGAAATCTGGTGTCTTTTTCTTTTTCGTACAGGCCGTAGGCCACCGCTGCTGCGGTAGGCTCCGAGATCATACGCTCCACCTTCAGCCCGGCCAGTTCTCCGGCCCGCTTGGTGGCTTTTCTTCTCTTGTCGTCAAAATAGGCCGGTACACTGATCACGGCCTCTGTGACTTCTTCCCCCAGATAGGCTTCCGCATCTTCTTTCAGATAACGCAGGATCATGCTGGACAATTCTTCTGGACGGAACTTTTTGCCGGACAGGTCATAAGTGCGATCCGTTCCCATGCTGCGCTTAAATGCCTGCGCCACACTGTCGGGATAGAGATTTCTGCGTTCCTGTGCCGTCTCCCCCACATAGACATTGCCGTTCTCATCCACGCTGACCACAGAGGGGGTCAGATGTTTTCCCAGACGGTTGGGAATGATCACAGGTCCTTCCTCCGTAAATACTGCCACCAGACTGTTGGTGGTTCCCAAATCGATTCCGACTATCATATGTTTTCTTCTCTCTTCATTTTAATTTTTTACTTCTTCCCGAACAGCCTCTGCCAGAATCCCCGTTTCTCCGGCTGCGGCTTTTCCTTGTGAAAAGCGGCTACGGCAGGATCCGTATCCTTCGTCACCTGTTCCGAATGATACCGGTGCCAGATGGCCTGCAATCCCATTCCGGGATGTTCCTGCATCTGCTCTTTCAGACGCTCCAGTGCTTCTTTCTCCCGGCCCTTTTTCAGCATCTGCAGTATCCGTACCATCTCCAGTTCCTCGCAGACGGGATGTACACAGCCATGGCAGAAGGAACAGTCTTTGTCCAGTTGCAGGAGCGTATCCTGTTCCTCATCGGTGGCCGTATAATATCCCGCCAGATATTCGTGTACGATCCGAAGCTTCGGATATTTCAGATACACATCCTTGCCGCTTTTATCTTCTCTTTCCATGCAGGCTTTCAACGCCTGTGCATAGTCAGCACCTTTCTTCTTATCTCCGTACAGGATGCATGCCAGGATCAGGTCCGCAATGTCATCCTTTTTGCTGAGATCCTCCTTATGGAAGATCAGTGCCTTATCCATATTCTCGATGGCCACCTTTCCGGAACCACAGATCAGCCCATACCATCCCAGATGGAAAAAGTAATCTTCGAAATACTCCTGGGTATTCCCGGTATTTTTTCCAAGCAGTTCGATCTTCTCCGGCCACGATGTCAGAATATTTCCGGCGATCGTCTTTTCCCCGCACCAGACACACAGATCCAGCTTTTCTCCTGCCGCATCCAGTACATTGACGAATGCCTTCTCCAGAACTTTTAATCCCTCCGTAGTCTTGTCATTGCAGGCCAGACATCTGGCGAAATCCCTCATACGGTTCCGGTCCCGGTCTCCGGCACTTCCCGTCATCTCACGGTATCTCCGGTAAAACTGTTCCGCCATTTCCGTATTGCCCAGCAAAAAATAAATTTCTGCCTGTTCCACAATCAGTTCCGGCCAGGCATGATTCTGTGTTCCACTCTTTTCATAGAAAAATACACATTTTCTCAGGCAGATCATGGCTTCATCGTATTTGCCGCGGCATCTGTGGATCCGTGCCAGTCCCTTCCAGGCAAAAGGATTGGCCGGGTTCGTGGAAAGTGCCTTTTCATAATCCGCTTTTGCCGCCTCCAGACAGCCTGCCGCATTATGAAAATCTCCCCGCTCCACCAGTAAAAATTCACAAGGGTAGGCATACAGATATTCCGTAATGATCGGAAGTCCTCTCCGGTAAAATATGGTCTTGCCCGCTTCCAGTTTGCTCAGATATTTCTTCCGGAATTTATCTATGGCGTCGTTCATCTGTTCCTGGGGAAGCCCAGTATTGGTCAGCTGCCATTCATAGGCATCCAGGATCACACTTTTGACATTATTATCCTTCGCCTGTTGTAACAGTTCCTTCAGTTCCTCCGGATGTGTCAGATCCATGTACACCTTTGCCATCATTTCATAGGCCTTGACATAGGTTGGAAAATAATTTAAACAGGCTCTGCCGTTCTGGATCACCCCTGCTGCATTCCACTGCCTCTTCGCCGCTTCCAGTTCGTTGGCATATGCAGCGTAAACCTGATAATCCCCGATCAGTTTCTGGGATATCTCCGCACAGCGTTTATACTCTTCCATCTCCACATAGATCTGTGCCTTTTCGATCAGCATACCGATATCCTTCGGTGTTCCGGTCTCGGCTTTTTCCGCTTCCGCAATGGCTTCGGCGAATTTTTCCGGCTGTACATAGCCATAAGCCCGATAGCACTGCATCCGGATCATATGTGACTGTCGGATCCGGTCTCTGTCTTTTTCCTCCTCTTCGGCATCCGTATCCCGGAGGATCTTTTTCTCCAGGCTTTCTTCCCATTTGGCTGCCGTGGAAATTGTCTTCTCATATTCTGCCGCTTCTGCCAGCAGTTTTGTCATAAGTCCCAGATATTCCTCACGCCTGTCCGCAGGAACTTTTGTTTCCAGCTCCCTGACCGTGCGGATTCCCAGATCGGTCCTGCCATCCTGCAGATAACACCAGCCCAGATCCAGTCCCAGACCGGGATCATGGTTCTGCGCATATTCCCGTTTCATTTCCCGTTCCAGTTCGGTGTTGATCTTCTGCAGTGTCTCCAGAAATGTGTCGTCTCCGCCTACGGAAAGAATCTCTTCCGCACATTTTTTTGCCTCTTTATAGTTCCCCTGCTCATAATACCAGTCCGTCAGGCGCAGGTTCGCCATGTAGTGTTTCGGCAGCTTCTCCCGAAGACTCTCATAAATAGCAGACGCTTCTACGCGCCCTTCATTTCTCCACAGTATTTCCGCCGTATTGTAAGCGATCAGATCATCCTCCGGATATCTTGCAGACAGTTTCTTTAACAAAGTAATGGCTTCTGCGGTCTGTCCCTTTCCTTCATAGAGGGACGCACGGCAGATCTCCATAACAGGGTGGGTAATCCCCAGAGCATCCCCACATCCGATCATCTGCTCCGCTTCCTGTAATTTTTTCTCCTGCAGCGCCTGATAAGCTCTGTCATAATATTGCAGAAACTGATCGTAATCCGCATCTTCCGCACCACGGAACTCGGAAAAATCCACTTCTTCCCCGGATTCGCACTTATGTACCATATAGCTTACAAACTGTGCCGGAAAGCGCTCTCTGAAGGCCCCCGCATTCTGTACAATGTGGATTTTCTCATCCAAAAGCTTCCAGATTGCGGTCGGCAGCTTATAATGTTCCATCAGAAAACGAAGCAGATAAGTGGTGCAGTTTTCCTCTTCCTCCAGAGAAAGAAAGTCATCCGCCTCAAAAAGCGCTTTCCATTTTTCCACATCACAGCGGTCCGTAATATTCTCATAGACCTTCCGAACACCACGTACCCACTGTCCTGCCGGAGTATCGTCCTCCAGCGTCGGTTCCGCCTCCTCGTTCTCTTCTGCATCCGGCGTTTTGGCATAGCGGCAGGCCTCCTCATAAGCCATCCGCAGTCGCTTGAAGCCTTCCGGATCATCCTCCGGATTCGTTACCGTCAGCTTGTCACGATAGGCATTCTTCAGTGCCCTTTCGTCTTTTGTCTGTTCGATTCCCAGAATCTGAAACACTTCGATCGGTTCCACGCTGTCCCCTCCACTGTAAGTATCAAACTTTTCGTACCAATAGAAAAAGATATAGAAAAGGAGCAGAAAAATCTTTCTGCTCCTGAATAGTGATCTTAGAATGTAAACTTATCTGCAAAGTAAGCATCCAGATCTGCGATAGCAACACGCTCCTGCTCCATGGAATCACGGAAACGTACGGTAACGCAGCCATCTGTCTCGGAATCAAAATCGTAAGTTACGCAGAAAGGAGTTCCGATCTCGTCCTGACGACGATATCTCTTACCAATGTTTCCTCTGTCATCAAATTCACAGTTGTATTTCTTGGAAAGCTCTGCGTAGATCTTCTCCGCACCCTCATTCAGTTTCTTGGACAGAGGCAATACACCGATCTTCACGGGTGCCAGTGCCGGATGGAAACGAAGCACGGTACGCATATCTCCGCCCTCTAACTCTTCCTCATCGTAAGCAGCGCACAGGAAAGCCAGAACAACTCTGTCCGCACCCAGAGAAGGCTCGATAACGTAAGGGATATACTTCTCCTTCTTCTCATCATCGAAGTATGTCATATCCTCGCCGGAGGTATTGGCATGCTGGGTCAGATCGTAATCGGTTCTGTCCGCGATACCCCACAGCTCGCCCCAGCCGAAGGGGAACAGGAACTCGATATCAGTAGTTCCCTTACTGTAGAAACACAGCTCCTCGGGAGAATGATCACGAAGTCTCATTTCGTCCTCTTTGATGCCTAAGGACAGCAGCCAGTCACGGCAGAAGCCTCTCCAATACTGGAACCACTCCATATCGGTACCCGGCTCACAGAAGAACTCCAGCTCCATCTGCTCGAACTCTCTGGTACGGAAAGTGAAGTTACCGGGTGTGATCTCATTACGGAAGGACTTACCAATCTGTCCGATACCGAAAGGAATCTTCTTACGGGAAGTTCTCTGTACATTTTTAAAGTTAACGAAAATACCCTGTGCAGTCTCGGGTCTTAAGTAAACGGTGTTCTTGGCATCCTCGGTAACACCCTGGAAGGTCTTGAACATCAGGTTGAACTGACGGATATCGGTAAAGTTATGCTTGCCGCAGGTAGGGCAGGGAACATTATGCTCTTCGATGAAATTCTTCATCTCTTCCTGGCTCCAGCCGTCTACACTGCCTTCGATGGCAATACCGTTCTCCTCACAGAAATCCTCGATCAGCTTATCCGCACGGAAACGCTCATGACATTCCTTACAATCCATCAGAGGATCAGAGAAACCGCCCAGATGTCCGCTGGCTACCCATGTCTGGGGATTCATCAGGATCGCACAGTCCACACCTACATTATAGGGGCTCTCCTGAATAAACTTCTGCCACCATGCCTTTTTCACATTGTTCTTCAGCTCTACGCCAAGGTTACCGTAATCCCAGGTATTTGCCAGGCCTCCGTAAATCTCGGAACCGGGATATACAAAACCTCTTGCCTTCGCCAGGGCTACGATCTTCTCCATTGTTTTTTCCATGTCAGTACCAAACCTTTCTTGCTCTATATTTGTATTGCTGTATAACTTACTTTTTCATCAGTATCGTAACGACACCGTCGGACTGTGACGCATCCACATAACCGTCCTCTCCCATGACAACTCCCTCACTGAGATACAGCACCGGGTAGGGACAATAAATATATGCGCTTGCATTCGTAATGATCATGTGGTTCTTATCCAGAGCCTTGTTCAGCTTCTGCTCCTCCGCCGGTGTACCGTCTGCGGCACTTACCAGCCCCAGATCCACGCTGATCCCCTCGGCCAGTGCTTCCACTCTGGTTCCATAGAACAGCTCCTGTTCGTTATAATCCGCATAACTCTCCGTATCGGTGAATTCCTGCACCACCTGAACCGTAGCGCCGTCTCCCAGCATCTGCACTGTCTTCACAGCCATAGGGGGTTCTGCTGCATCCCCATGTGCGGCGTTAAATTCCTCTGCTTCTTCCTGTACCATCTGTGTAAGGCCGTCCAGACTGTAGAAATCCTTGTCAAACGTATTCACCAGATAGGATTCTACTTTTCCATCCTTCTCCACCACCAGAGAAGTATTCACCACCGTCTCCGGAAACTTTGCTACCTTGCCACAACCGGCCAGGGACAGCATCAGAACACCTGACAGCATTGCCGAAATAACCTTTTTTGTGATATTGTGCCTCATAAATGAGTCTCCTTTTTTGGCATCAGCCATATCCGATTTTAACATAGAGTTTTGAGTATTTCAAGACTTTTGAACGACCTGTCCATGAAACGTTTCCGATATTCCGAGGCAATTCCCCTCAGTTCGTCAAGAACTTTGTCCGATACCGTAAATGTATATAATTTTTCTATGGGACTTTGTGCTATGTAGCTTAAGGCATACAGGGTGGATTCCTCCAGTCTGCGGCCTGCCGGCGGCCCGGGGTACTCTCCGTTCACTGCAATTGCTTTCAGTTCAAAGATACTGCGTACCAGTTCGTTGGGCAGTGCCGGAGCACACAATGCCCTGAGAGACTGATACACTAACTTCAACATCTCCCGTTCATCGTTATTTTCTCTGCAATAAAAGTCCGCCACTTCCGCAAAGTACATGCCATAGCAGGCTCCAATATAATCTGTCAAAAGTTCCGGGAAAAAATTCTGGATATCCGCTTCGGATATGGTATAAGATGTTCTCCCCTCATAGAGGCGAAAGGTACCAAAAGCAAAAGGGTTGGTCGCTGCCGCAAGTCGGTTGCCCGGCTTTCTGGCACCTCTTGCGAATGCAGTGATCTTCCCTTTTTCTCTGGTCAGCAGGCATACCAGCCTGTCATATTCGCCAAACGGCGACTGTTTTAGTACAATTCCCGTTACATACAGGGATTCCTGCATGATCCATCCTCCCGGGCGTTAAGGTCTGTACATCCTTCCGCCCTGCAGTCCACCGACGTGTTGCTACAGCACGCATTGGGAAAATCTGTCCCCTCCGTACTCCGCAGATAATTCAGGTAATCCTCCACTCTGCCGGTATGTTCAAATTGCTGCCAGTAATTCGTGAACTGCATCCTGCGCATCCCCCTCTTCTTATCAGTTTATCAGTGTGTCATCCTCTGTAAAAATAGGGTCTGCAAATTTTACTTTTCTATTCGCCCATCTCAATGTCTTTCGGATTATATCCAAAGTTTTTGAGCAGGATATCGCTGTCTCTCCAGTCCTTCTTCACCTTCACCCAAAGCTGTAAATTGACTTTCATTTCCAGCATATCTTCGATCTCCGGGCGGGCCTGGGAACCGATCTTTTTCAACATCTGGCCACCCTTACCGATGATGATCCCCTTGTGGGAATCTCTCTCACAGATAATGGTAGCTTCGATGTCGCAGATGCTGCCTCTCTCTTTCATGCTCTCCACCGTCACGGCAATGCCGTGAGGGATCTCTTCGGATAAAAGACGCAGTGCCTTTTCCCGGATCAGCTCCGCAACAATCTGACGCATGGGCTGATCGGTGATGGTGTCTTCATCATAAAAGGCCGGACCGTAGGGCAGATATTTCAAAATGCACTGGATCAGTACATCCGTGTTGTCGCCCTTTAAGGCGGACACCGGGACGATCTCGCAGAAATCCAGTTCCTTGCGGTAGGTGTCAATGAATGCCAGGATATCGTCCTTTTTCACGGTGTCCGTCTTGTTGATCACAAGGATCACAGGGGTCTTGGTCTTCTTCAGTTGCTCGATGATATGACGTTCTCCGGCACCGATGAAATTCGTGGGCTCCACCAGCCACAGGATCACATCCACATCATTCAATGTATGTTCTGCCACATTTACCATGTAATCGCCCAGTTTGTTTTTCGCCTTGTGAATGCCGGGGGTATCCAAGAATACGATCTGTCCCTCGTCCAGCGTCAGTACCGTCTGGATACGGTTACGCGTGGTCTGCGGTTTGTTGGATGTGATGGCGATCTTCTGTCCGATCAGTCGGTTCATCAGCGTGGACTTACCTACGTTGGGACGTCCGATCAGGGTGGCAAAGCCGGATTTGTATGCCGGATTTTCGTTCATTTTCTATTTCTCCTGTTCTTTCTTGTTTTCTGTTACCTCTGTACTTTGCAGAGTTTTCTGCATTTTTGCTTCCGCTTCGGCGAATTTTTTCTGTTCCTCCGTACGGATCCGTTTGGTGCGCTTTTTAATCTTCTTTAAAATTAGTACGATCACTGCGATCACGATCGCCCAGATCACCAGATAAGGAATATGGATCACGAACCAGATCGCTGCTTCCTTCAAGCCCTCACCGATATTTTTCAGACTATCCACAAATCCGGTGGAAATACGCTCCCAGACGGTCTCTTCTTCCACAGGTGTATAGACCTCTACCTCATCAATATAAAGGTATACGGTGCTGTAGTCAACCCGATTATCATAGCTGCGAAGTTGGGATTCCATGCTTTCTAACTGGTATCTGACATCAGACAGACGCTGTTCGATGGTAATAATATCTTCCACACTCTCTGCCTGCTCCAGAAGCTGTAATAATCTCTCCTGCTCCGTCCGCAGGGCATCCCTGTGGCTCTGCAGGTCTACATATGTCAATGTTACATCCTGCACATTCTCCGAACGGCTGGTCACATTGCCCAGCTCTGAGACCGTATTCTGGAACTCCTCCAGTCTGTCCTTCGGGATGCGGATGGTCAGATTGGCATTCCTTGTAGAACGATAACTATAATATGTACTGCCGTTATAGGCATCCAGACTTTCAATATAGCCGCCGAGCTCTGTTACTTTATTCTCTACCGCGCTTAACAGCTTATCATACTCCCTGGTCTCGACATCCATATTCACGGTCTTGATCAGCTTCCGGTCTGCTACAGCTGTGTCTGCAGACTCCTCAGGCACTGTATTACCTGTGTCCTGGGTGTTTTCTGCGGAATCGTACCCTTCTGTCATGCCAAATCCATCTTCATAAGTGGACGCCTCTGGTGCAGCTGCCTCATTGGAAGCAACAGAATAATCCGCATCCATGAGATCACTGATGCCGTAACTGCCCTTCGATGAGCTGCCGCAGGCGGTCAGCGATAATATCATGCCGGCAGTGAGTAACCCTGTAATGATCTTTGTTTCAAAATTTCGTTTTTTCATAACCCTCTCCGTTCTGCGGACGGCATCCTGACAGCCTGTCGGATCCGCCTGCTGTTGACTTTTTATTGTTCACCTCTATAAACGAAATAATATCACAAAAGTTCTTTATTTATTTGATCTTTTTACGATTCAGAACCACTTTTGCAAAATCGCAACTTTCCTTTTGCCGCTTTAAAACAGATTTTCCACCTTCAGGAATCTCTCCTGTTCATCCTTTACTTTAGAAGCCGTACCTACGACACAGAGCAGATCCTCCTGCATAAATGCCCGGATATGCGCGGACAGTGCCCGGATATCCTCTACGGTAGCGGACAGCAGTTCCTCACGTTCTCTCTGTAATGCTGCATCGTCCAGTCCCGTCATATAGGCACTCAGAGAATACAGTCCCTTCGCTGCCGGATTCATAGGCACATCCAGATCACTGACAGCACCGATGATATACTGGGTCATGGTACGCTCATCCGCGGTAAATTCTGCAATGGCATCCGCCGCCTTCTCATATACATCAATCGTCTTGCCGAGGTTGGGATCTCTGTATGAGACAAAATAGCTGTCACCGGATCTGCCGAAGCTGCACATACAGCCGTAGGCGCCGCCCTTTACACGGACATTGACCCACAGATATTCATAGCCCAGCATGACCTTCAGCACTCTTAGGGCTCCGGTATATTTCAGTCCGCTCTTGCGGAAATTACCGGCACGACATACATAATTGACCTGACCGGAGGTTAAGAAGCCTTCGTTCTTCCGGGAGACTTCCGGAATATAATGTGCTTTTTCCACGGATCCGGTATAGAGTGCAGCCTTGAAGGCTTCCACCGGGGCATCCAACAATCCCACTGCCTTCTCTTCACCGACGAAATCCACCATGAGATTCTCCGGACGGAAGATCATTTTTAATAACGTCTGTAAGATCTCCACCAGTTCTTCTTTTTTCTCGTCAAAATGTGCTTCCAGCCCGGTGATCAGGCGATAGAACGGGATGCCGGAGATCTCCTCGCTGACAGCTCCGGGAATACTGCCGTAGGACATGGCTCTTCCGGCAGCCACGCTGTGTCCGCCGCTCGTCATCTGTGCCTGCATGCGGGACTTGCCCTCCGCCAGGATCTCATAGAGACGCTTGGTGTCCGTGAAATCACTGGTCATAACGATCTCACGCATCAGATCGACAGCTTCCGCAATACGATCATAGAACACCTTCGTCTTCAGCTCCAGAGTCAACGTAAATTCATCCGTATCCTGCAATCTGCCATACACATTGTTCACCGCAGCCATGCCGCCGGTGACCAGGTTCATCTCATTATAGAGATCTCCATAAGTATAGTTTTCTGTATTGAGGAGCCCAAGACAGCCTTTTAAGATGCCGATATACGGAAAATATTTTCCGGGGATCTGATCCAGTCTGAAGATCAGACGTAAGTAACCGATACCGTTGGTAAACAGATCATGATACAAAAGTGTGGTATCCCCAATACTCCGTACCTCGTTCACCGGGAGATTTGCCTCTTTTTTCATATCCTCCCGCTTCAATAGAGGAATCTTCTCCAGGTCCTCCTTCGCATCCTCGCTCTCCTGGAACTTGTTCAGTTTACGGAAGGTCTCTTTTACAGCTTCCAGTTCTTCCGGACTCATGGCTGCTTTCACCTGTGCCATTTTCTCACGCTGTTTCTGTTCCTGTTCCTCTAAAAGTCCAAGCTTCGGCTGCAGGATCACCACGCTGCGGTGCGTATTGTCCAGCAGGTATTTTTGTACCAGGCCCTCAAAATATCCGGCCTTAACCTCCTTACGAAGCTCGGCAAAGGTATCGTTCGCCTCGATATGAATGAACGGCAGTCTGTCGTCATACAGCCAGCTGTCCAGCACCTGTAAACCATACATCAGTCCCTTGGGATAAGAACCGAAATCTGCCTCTCTGTATTTGAATTCGTAGTAATTGATACCGGCAAGCAATGCCTTCTCGTCGAAGCCTTCCGCTGCCAGCTTCTCGAGTATTTCTTCCGTTACCTGTAAAAATTCCTGTTCTTTTTCTACGGAAGTATCCTTCGCCACGACACTGAAATATGGCTGACGGATACCGTTCTCGTAGATGCTGTAGACATCCTTGCCAATGCCACGGTCTACCAGCGCCTGCTTTAAGGGTGCACCCGGTGCGGAGCACAGCGCATAGTCCAGGATCTGAAAAGCAATGTAGAGCTTCGGATCCAGGCTGTCACCGACACAGAAGTTCTGGGACAGATAGGTATTCTCTTCTTCGTCCTCTCCCTCGCCGATGGAACAGTCTCTGACAATACGGCCGGGCTTGTCGAAAGCCGGCTCCTCGGTCACTTCGGAGTCCACCTTAAGAGCATCGTAAGCAGACAGATACTGTTCGTCGATAAAGGTCAGCTTCTCCGCCATATCCATGTTACCATAGAGATAGATATAGCTGTTGGAGGGATGATAGAACTTCCGGTGAAAATCCAGAAACTCTTCGTACGTCAGCTCCGGGATCACCTCTGGATCGCCTCCGGACTCACAGCCATAGGTGGTATGCGGATACAGAGAGTTCATGATTTCCCTCTCCAGCACATCATCCGGAGAAGAAAATGCTCCCTTCATCTCATTGTAGACCACACCGTTGACCTTCAGCTCTTCCTCGTCACCTTCGAGCTCATAATGCCAGCCTTCCTGCCGGAAAATGGATTCGTTTTTATAAATATTCGGGTAAAATACGGCATCCAGATAGACATGCATCAAGTTCTGGAAATCCTTGTCATTACAGCTTGCCACAGGGTATACGGTCTTATCCGGATAGGTCATGGCATTTAAAAAAGTATTTAAAGAACCTTTTACCAGTTCCACAAAAGGATCCTTCACCGGGAATTCCTTCGAGCCGCATAATACGGAGTGCTCCAGGATATGTGCCACGCCGGTGGAATCCTTCGGGGTGGTACGGAAACCGATGTAAAATACTTTGTTCTCATCATCATTGGATACCAGTGCCACTCTTGCTCCGGTCTTCTTATGACGGCACAGATAGGTCACGCTGTTGATGTCGGGGATCTCCCGTTTCTCTATGATCTCGTATGTGGATAAATCTTCTACTCTCATTTATTTACGTCTCCTACTTTTTAGCTTAATCGATTTCTCCGCTCTTCGAGCTCCCGAAATCGTAACGCCCATTCGCAATTCGGACTATCGTCCTTCTTGCTCATGTTCGTTTGCTCCCCTCATAGAAAGCCTTCGCTGCCTGCAAGCAGTCGCGTATGCTTTCTATGGGTGAGCTTAATCTATCAAAAGCCTGCCAGTGCCAGCTTGCTCATGGAGATTTCCTGGATCACGACGCCCTTTGCCTCTTTTTCTTCCGGGGTCATGGCGGTCAGTTCCCGGATGTTCAGCTCCTTCGTCACATACCGTTTCTTCCCTCTGCCGAAGATCCCTTTTTTCTCCTCGATGATATTGATCTTCACTCTTGCCTTGATCCGGTCGTAGATCTTGACCAGAAAGCTGTCCGGCTTCAAATAATACAGATGGGTTTCCAGCGTATCCTCGGGATCCACTTCCTTTTCCGCTAAAATATAGCGTTCCACGATCAGGCGGAATTTAAACGCCACATCATCCTGCTCCAAAAGCTCTGCAAAAGTATATTTTGCACCTATGTAAACCTTTGCCGTGTCCTGCAGGCTGTATTTATAGTTCTCATAAACTGTCTTTTGCATTGTTGTCGATATCCTCAATCTTGAAACCGCTCATCCGCACCGCATCCTCGATCATTTTGCGGGACATGCCGGTCTCCTCCATCAGTTCCTCTATGGTCACCTTGCGTTGCAATTCCTCCGCCAGTTCTCTGGCTTTGTCCGCCACCTTGTTGACTTTGTCTTCCACCCGCTTGTCGATCTTGGAATTCTCCGCATGCTCGGCAATATATTCTTCCATGGCATCCATGATCATCTTACCCAGCATTCCTTCCACTTCCTGTGGTTTCTCCAGACTGCCCAGCATAGTAACACCAAAAGACAGTGCCAGATTGCCCTCGCCTACCAGATCCTCTAGCAGAACACCCTGTCCGGCATACAGCTTCGCAATCTCCGCCACATCCGCCAGATGAATCTCGATCAGGCGCTGCTGCGCATCCATCTCGCCCGCCATGGCAGACATAGCAAATGCCAGCTTCTCCCCATCGGTGTAAGCGGGAAGTGCCGCAACCTCGTCCAGATATTCCTGTAAATAATCCTTTTCCTCATCCGTCAGGAATTCGTCGGGATCCATGGGCTGTCCGATACCTATTTTATGTTTCAACAGATAGTCAAATACCATCTGCAATTGTTCACCGCTTAAGTCAAGTTCCGCGAAGGCATCCTTTACCTGTTCTTCGCTGATGCAGTTCCCCTGCTCCCTGGCGGTCTTGCGGACCTGCTCCAGGGTCTGGGCAAATAATATTTCTTTGTTCATATAAAAATTCTCCTTTATAATTCTCCGTGCTTCGTGCCCTGCCTGCGAGCAGTCATGCATCTGCCTCTTGCAATAATACACTTTCTAATACACTTTCTCCGTGCTTCGCACTCTCGAAAGTGTACATCCATTCGCAATCCGGACTACTTCACATGCTCGTGTGTAAACAGATGATACTGGCAATATTCGTAATTGCCGTTGCATTTGGAGCAGAAACGGAACTCCAGGCTTGGATCGTCCTCTTCCGTCCTGCCGCAGACCGCACATTTATGCCTTGTCACTTTTGCCCGTCCGGCATTTGATTTTCGCTCAAACTGCGCCCTGCGGTGCATCTGTTTCGGCGAGATGCGGCTTCTGTGCAGACGATAAAAGTATAACACAAAATTCAGTAAAGATGCTATGATTGCAAATCTGGTGAACACACCGCCGACGATCACGTAGTACAGCATTAAGACTGCATCCAGAATTCCCATCCATTTCATCTTCACAGGGATCACGAACATCAAAAGCACCTGCATATCCGGATAGGTGGCTGCAAACGCGAGGAAGATCGACAGATTAATATAATATGTGCTGAAAGCATAAGATCCTTTGTAAAAATATGCGGATGCAATTTCCGTAGGCAGACTGCCATACATCAGATACACCACGCCCATACACAGGAAGCTGCCGACTACTGTAAACAGGATTCCCGAGAAAATATAGACATTATACCGGTAGGTTCCCCAGGTGCGCTCCAGGGTGGTTCCCAGGCTATAATAAAAGTACAGCATAATTATCGTAAAAACATCAAAACTGTCAGGCGGCACGATCACCCAGGTCACCAGTCTCCAGATCTGTCCATGCAGGATCCGGTAAGGATCCAGTGTCAGATACCCCAGCAGATTCACACCTGCAGCACTTCCCAGCAGTTGTATTACATATCCTGCCACATAACTTAAAATAAGGATCAGTGTCAGATTCGGGATCGCGTATCTGCCGAATTTTTTTTCAAATTTACTCATAAAGTCGTTTCTCCGTTTCTATATTGTAACGATATGGAACGTTTTCTAATAGTTACCCATTCGTTTTTTCTCTATCGAGATTGTAACATCCACAGGGCAAGAAGTAAACCGCACGTTCAAAAGTTTATAGAATTCCTATTTATTTCATTTTTTATTTACACAATTTTAACGACAGCGTTTTGTCTTTGTTCGTTGCATTATGTTTTTTTTTGTCGTATAATGAAAAAAGTTTTTTGAAAGAAAAGTCGCATTTATTAAGAAGTAATTCTGTAACTCATCATTGACCTTCTGAATGGTTACAGCATTTTATCAGGAAGGATGTATCACATGAATTCACAGGAAAAATACGCAACACTCGGCATAGATATCGGTTCTACCACTGTCAAGATTGCGATTTTAGATGAACACCACAATATTTTATTTTCCGATTATGAGCGTCACTTCGCCAATATCCGGGAGACTCTGTCCGCTCTCCTCAAGAAGGCATATGACCAGCTGGGCGAATTGCAGCTGCACCCCATGATCACAGGCTCCGGCGGACTGACGTTAGCCAATCACTTAGGCGTTCCTTTTACGCAGGAGGTCGTAGCTGTGGCTACTTCCCTGCAGGAGCTGGCACCCAAGACTGACGTAGCCATTGAGCTTGGCGGTGAGGATGCGAAGATCATCTATTTCGAAGGCGGTAACGTGGAGCAACGTATGAACGGCATCTGCGCCGGCGGTACCGGTTCCTTCATCGACCAGATGGCAAGTCTGATCCAGACGGATGCTTCGGGCTTAAACGAATATGCGAAAAATTATAAATCCCTCTACACCATCGCGGCCCGCTGCGGTGTATTTGCCAAGACCGATATCCAGCCGCTGATCAACGAAGGTGCTACCAAGGAAGACCTGTCCGCTTCTATTTTCCAGGCTGTGGTGAACCAGACCATTTCCGGCCTGGCATGCGGTAAGCCGATCCGCGGTCATGTAGCATTCTTAGGCGGACCGCTTCATTTCCTGTCTGAGTTAAAGGCCGCATTTATCCGTACTCTGAATCTGGATGACGAGCACATCATCGATGTGGACAACTCTCATCTGTTCGCAGCCATCGGCTCCGCACTGAATGCGAAGGAAGATGTCTGCATCAGCCTGTCCGATATGGTGAAAAAGCTGTCCTCCGATATCAAGATGGAATTTGAAGTGGAACGCATGGAGCCCCTGTTTGCAGACAAGTCTGCATATCAGGAGTTCGTAGAGCGTCACAGTAAGCATCATGTAACCACCGGTGATCTGCAGTCCTATCAGGGCAAGGCATTCCTGGGTATCGATGCCGGTTCCACCACCACGAAGATCGCTCTGGTGGGTGAGGACGGATCCCTGTTATACTCCTTCTACTCCAGCAATGACGGAAGCCCGTTAAAAACAGCGATCCGTTCCCTGAAGGAAATCTACTCTCTCCTGCCCGAGGGTGTGGAGATTGTACGTTCCTGTTCCACCGGCTACGGCGAAGCGCTGATGAAGGCTGCTTTCCTGTTAGATGACGGTGAAGTAGAGACCGTGGCACATTACTATGCCGCTGCTTTCTTCGATCCCAGCGTCGACTGTATCTTAGACATCGGCGGTCAGGACATGAAGTGCATCAAGATCAAGAATCAGACCGTAGACAGTGTGCAGTTAAATGAGGCTTGCTCCTCCGGCTGCGGTTCCTTTATCGAGACCTTTGCGAAATCTCTGAACTATACCGTGCAGGATTTTGCTCAGGCTGCCCTGTTCGCAGAGCATCCCATCGACCTGGGTACCCGTTGTACCGTATTCATGAACTCCAAGGTAAAGCAGGCGCAAAAGGAAGGTGCTTCCGTAGCGGATATCTCCGCAGGACTTGCCTACTCCGTTATCAAGAATGCTTTATTTAAGGTGATCAAAGTCTCCGATGCATCAGAGCTTGGTAAAAATATCGTGGTACAGGGCGGTACCTTCTACAACGATGCCGTTCTGAGAAGCTTTGAAAAAATTGCAAACTGCCAAGCCATCCGTCCCGACATCGCCGGTATCATGGGTGCTTTCGGTGCAGCGCTGATCGCCAGAGAGCATTACGAGGACGGTTACGTGACCACCATGCTGGATTATCAGAAGATCTGCGACCTGCAGTTCGAGACCAGTATGGCAAAATGTAAGGGTTGTACCAACAACTGCCGTCTGACCATCAACAAGTTCTCCGGTGGCCGTCAGTTCATCTCCGGCAACCGTTGCGAACGCGGTATCGGTGGACAAAAGAATGCCCATAATGTACCGAATTTATACGAATACAAGTTACATAGATTATTCTCCTATGAATCTCTGGATGCCGACAAGGCTCCCAGAGGTGTGGTAGGTATCCCCAGAGTACTGAATATGTACGAGGACTATCCGTTCTGGTTCACATTTTTCACCGAACTGGGATACCGCGTGGTACTCTCTCCCAGCTCCAACCGCAAGATCTACGAGCTCGGTATTGAGTCCATCCCCAGTGAATCCGAGTGTTACCCGGCAAAGCTGGCGCACGGTCATGTGACCTGGCTGATCCGACAGGGTATTAAGTTCATCTTCTATCCTGCGCTGTTCTATGAGCGTAATGAGTTCGAAGATGCGAACAACCATTACAACTGCCCCATCGTTACTTCTTATTCCGAGAATATCAAGAATAACGTGGAGGAAATCGCCGGCGGTGAGATCACCTTCCGCAATCCGTTCATGTCCTTTAGAGATCTGGGAACAGTGACGGATGCACTGACGAAGGAATTCACCGAGATTCCCGCTGCTGAGATTGCCGCAGCCTGCGAAAAAGGCTGGCAGGAGCTGGCGAATGCGCGCCATGATATGGAGAAAAAGGGCGAAGAAACGCTGGAATACTTACGTCAGACCGGCAAACGCGGTATCGTGCTGGCTGGCCGTCCTTACCATGTAGACCCGGAGATCAACCATGGTATTCCCGAGCTGATCACCTCCTACGATATGGCAGTGCTTACCGAGGATTCCATCTCCCATCTGGCGAAACCGGAGCGTCCCCTGATCGTATCCGACCAGTGGATGTATCACTCAAGACTTTACGCCGCTGCAAGCTATGTGAAGACGGTAGAGAATCTGGATCTGATCCAGTTGAATTCCTTCGGTTGCGGTCTGGATGCCGTTACCACCGATCAGGTGAACGATATCCTCTCCGGCTCTGACAAGATCTACACCTGTTTAAAGATCGATGAAGTCAACAACCTGGGTGCGGCACGTATCCGTATCCGTTCCCTGTTGTCCGCGATCCGTGTTCGTGAGAAACTGGGCAAGCACCGCACCATCCGTTCTTCCGCTATTGAGAAGGTACCGTTCACCGAAGAGATGCGTAAGGACTACACCATCATCTGTCCGCAGATGTCCCCGATCCACTTTGAGATCTTACAACCTGCGTTCAATGCCTGCGGTTACAATTTCGTCGTATTGGACAATGACAACAAACACTCCGTAGATGTAGGTCTGAAATACGTTAACAACGATGCCTGCTATCCTTCCCTGCTGGTAGTCGGTCAGATCATGGAAGCTCTGCTGTCCGGCAAATATGACCTGAACAAGACCGCCATTATCATGAGCCAGACCGGTGGCGGATGCCGTGCGACGAACTATATCGGCTTCATCCGCCGTGCCCTGAAGAAGGCAGACATGGAGCAGATCCCTGTCATCTCCCTGAACCTGGCGGGTATCGAGAGCAATCCCGGCTTCCATCTGAATGCGGATCTTATGTTACGTGCTGCGGTAGGTGCTGAGTTCGGTGATATTTTCATGCGTTGTGTCTACCGGATGCGTCCTTATGAAGCAACTCCGGGTTCCGTGGATGCGTTACATAAAGAATGGCTTGCCAAGGTCCAGAAGTTTGTATCTGCCAAACATATCAGCATCCCAAAGTTCCGCAGGATGTGTACCGAGATCATCCGTGATTTCGATGCGATTCCGGTACTGGATATCCAGAAGCCCCGCGTCGGCGTGGTCGGTGAGATCCTGGTGAAGTTCTCTCCTGCCGGCAACAACCATCTGGTAGAACTATTAGAGAGCGAGGGGGCGGAAGCTGTGGTTCCCGACCTGATCGACTTCATGCTATACTGCTTCTACAACCAGATCTACAAAGCAGAGCACTTAGGCACCAGCAAAAAGACCGCGAAGATCTCCGCGCTGGGCATCTGGGCGATCGAGCATATCCTGCGTGGTTCTGCCGTGAAGGCATTTGAAGAAAGTAAGCATTTCGATGCACCCACCAGCATCTACAAGATCGTCTCCTATGCGGAGCCCATCGTATCCATCGGCAACCAGACCGGTGAAGGGTGGTTCTTAACCGGTGAGATGGTCGAACTGATCAAGGAAGGCGTACCAAACATCGTATGTACCCAGCCCTTCGGCTGCCTGCCGAACCACGTCGTAGGCAAGGGTGTTATCAAGGCCCTGCGGAAGGCTTATCCTTCCTCCAATATCGTAGCCATCGACTACGATCCCGGTGCCAGCGAAGTCAACCAGCTCAACCGAATCAAGCTCATGCTCTCCACCGCCCAGAAAAATCTGAAAAAGAGCGAGGGTGTGGAATAAGGAAACTATTTTTGATATGTGGCGGTAATGGCGGCACGGTGCCGAATGTGTGATAACGAATAGCGACTGTGCGATATTGACGGCACGGTGCCGGATGTGTGATAACGAATAGCGACTGTGCGATATTGGCGGCACGGTACCGGATGTGGCACTTACGAGGTACATGCAGAAAGTAGCCTACCCAGTCGATAGCACCGTCATAAGGCAAGCTACACCCGCGGCAGGGGATTCGCAGGATCCCTGCTGCGGGTGTTTTATTTTCTTCCATTTAAGCTTATCCTCAGCACAGGGGGATATTAAACTGCTTCTCCTTTTTTATTTTGTTTCTTCGTGACATGCTTTTTCTTATAATCATATAAACAACGGTTTTAGTAAAAAAAATCACTAAAATCTTCAAATTTTTTTATTTTTCTGCTGATTTAAATACCTTTCTCAAAAATAGTGCCTTTCACCCCGTTGATTTTTTACTATTTTGAAGGATTTTAAGCACTTTTCAAAAAAGATTTGATATTTTCCGCCTTGACGCCTCTTATTGTTCAAGTTATAATGAGCACATTCATAGTTTCTTTTGTTCTTAAATTCCTATGAAAATTCTTTCAGTTAATCCCTGTTTTCATTATTTAAGGAGGTCATATTATCAACAATACCGAATTACTCAAATACAAAGAATGCCTATTTACAAAAAGAAATATTCTTCTCGAGAAAATCCGCAAATTGCCTAAAGGAAATCTTTCCTGCACAGTTAGCAAATCAGGTTATACAAGTTGGTTCTATCTGAAGGACGGTACTAGAAAGTATCTTCAGAAATCTCAAAAGGAACTGGCGCAAGCCCTTGCATTAAAGAAATACTACGAGCTTATGCTGCATGAAATTTCAGAAGAAATAGCATTTATTGAAACATATCAAAAGAAATTTCCCTCCACACTTCCAAAAGAAAAGGCTACTGACTTGTTGGCCAACTCCTCCCCTTATTACCCATTACTGCAAAGCTATTTTGCGAAGGACAAGCTTCCTGTGTCTGCGCAGAAATGGTGCGCGAAGAGCTATGAAACCAATTCTTCTCATCCGGAGCATTTGATCCATACTACGCTGGCCGGGCATAAAGTCCGTTCAAAATCAGAAGTCATCATTGCGAATCTGCTCTATACCAACCATATTCCCTATCGATATGAAGCGGCGCTGCCGTTAAAAGAATTCACGGCTTATCCGGATTTTACGATTATGCATCCGGTTACGAATAAAATCTTCTACTGGGAGCATTTCGGTATGATGGATAATGCGCCTTATTGTGATACTGCTTGTAATAAGCTGAAAACCTACTGTTATAACGGAATCTTCCCATCCATGCAACTGATCACCACTTATGAGACAAGCAAATGCCCCATTTCCACAGATCAGGTGCAGCAGATCATTACACAATATTTCCTCTAAATCCATAATTCCCTACTTGAAAATTCTCTTGACATTGACTAAAGGTAATCAAGAATATTCAAAAAGCCTCACAAGATGTTGCTCCATAGTGAGATGGGCTCCGCGGTGTGATCACTCCGCAATATGATCACTCGCAGCATGATCACTCGTAGCATGATCACTCGCAGCATGATCACTCGCAGCATGATCACTCGCAGCATGATTACTCGCAGCATGATCACTCGCAGCATGATTACTCGCAACGCAGTCCATACGGGACGTTTTTACGTATAGGAACACATTTTCCATACGTAAAAAGGACCGGTTCGTCCGGTCCTTCTGATAAACCACAATATGCTATTATGATGCATTTGCTCTGCGGCTCTCAATATACTGCTGTAAGACTTCCGTGACTTCCTCCGGTGCAAGGCCGGCATCCTCGATGATGTCACTCACCGCTTCCAGTTCTTTACGCTTCTTCTGTTCAAACAATTCTTCTAACTCACGTTGTTCTGATTCCATGCGGATATTTAATGCATTGATCAACTCCTGTTTTGCCTGGATCTTTTCCTCCAGGGATTTTCTCTGTCCTCTTGGCATATACTGTGTGCTCCTTTCCTAATGGCAATCCTATGGATCCGTGGATCATGTTTCCTGCCGCGTGATCCGAAAAAGCATGGCCATTCATCAGGGATCACAGGTTCCGTAGGAACTATCATGATCTATCATGAATGGCCTGATATGTTACAGTATATGGACAAGAATGTAAAAATATACCAAATTTCCGGCAATATTATGCTACTCCGGAACGGTCTGGTGAATCTGTCAATGTATCTCATACCTCGGAGTGATCTGGTGAATCTGTCAATGTATCTCATACCCCGGAGTGATCTGGTGAATCTGTCAATATATATCATACTCCGCAACGGTCTCGTGAATCTGTCAATAAATATCATTCTCCAGAACGGTCTCGCGAAACCGCTCGAATCCTCATTTCAAATTATCGACCGCTGCTTTTAACTTATTCAAGGCAAGCTCCAGTGTAGCTCTGGGGCAGGCGATGTTCACACGCTGAAAAGCTGCTCCGCTGGGTCCGAACATGGATCCTCCATCCAGCCAAAGTCCTGCTTTGTCCACAATGAACTGATCCAGCTCCTTACCGGTGATGCCAAGTTCACTGCAATCCAGCCATACGAGATAAGTGCCTTCCGGCTCTACCAGATGAATCTGCGGAATCTTCTCCTGTAAAAAATCCCGTAAGAAATTCAGATTTTTAAGCAAATAAGCTCTTAACTGATCCAGCCAGTCTTCGCCTGCACGATAGGCTGCTTCACACGCCACGATTCCCAATGCATTAGGTTCATCATAACCAGTCTTGTCAATCTCTGTCTGAAATGCTTTACGAAGCTTTTCATTGGGGATAAAAATATTGGATATCTGAAGTCCAGCCAGGTTAAAGGTCTTGCTGGGCGCCGTACAGGTCACAGTAAACTCCGCAAAACGAGGATCTACATTGGCAAACACCGTATGCTCATAACCGGGATAGACAAAATCATTGTGTATCTCATCGCTGACCACGATCACATGGTGGCGCAGGCAGATTTCTCCCAGTTGTTGCAGTTCCTCTACCGTCCACACTCTGCCTACCGGGTTGTGAGGATTGCACAGAATGAAGAGTTTTACATGTTCCTGTTCTATCTTGCGTTCAAAGTCCTCGAAATCAATCTGATATGCCGGACTGACAGTACCAACGTTGTGAATCTGCTGTTCGGAAGCATCATCTGTCGTTGCTGACACTACCGTCCGCTCCGTAACCGGATGATATACCAACGTATTATCTACTACTCTCCGGTCATTGTCACGGATAATATTAGTAAACGGATAATACACCGGATTCTGAATCAATATAGCATCTCCCGGATCAGTAAATGCCTTCACCGCTGCGCCGAGAGCAAATACCACGCCCGGAGTCTTCACGATCCATTCCCGCTCCGTCTTCCAATTATGATTCCTCTCCATCCAGTTCATCACAGCATTGTAATAAGCATCCTTTGGCTGGCTGTATCCGTAGATTCCATGTTCTACCGCAGCATGAAGGCTCTTCGTGATCTCTTCGGATACCGGGAAATCCATATCCGCTACCCACAGGGGCAGCACATCCGCCGGCTTTCCTCTCTCCACCGCAAAATCATATTTCAGACAATTCGTTCCCTTCCGGTTCGTAATCTTATCAAAATTGTATGTAGTCATACGAATTCACTTACCTTTCGTCAACCTGCAAACTTTATGCCTGTGGCTCCAGACTGCAGATTAAATTTTATCGGTCGCATGCATTCTTCCAGACCTTCTGCACGCCCTGACACGTCGCATCGTTGCTAGCCCTCAGTGAAGCTCCCCACAGAGCTGGCTGAACTATTATGTATACCAGGTTACACCCACACTAAACAAATGCCTGCTCTAAATCTGCCAGCAGATCATCAATATTTTCAATTCCAACTGACATTCTCAGAAGCTTTTCGTCCACACCCAGCGCTTCTCTGACCTCAACCGGTACATCTGCATGGGTCTGCTTCATCGGATAGGTCAGAAGGCTTTCCACGCCGCCCAGACTCTCCGCAAAACGGATCAATTTAACGCTCTCCAAAATCTTAACAGCTTTCTCTGCAGAATTCAACCGGAATGAAATCATTCCGCCGTATCCGCTGCACTGTCTGTCGATCAGCGCCTTATCCGTTCTCGAATCCAGACCGATATAATATACCTTCTCCACTTCCGGTCTCTGTTCCAGCCAGTGTGCGATCGCAAGAGCATTTTTCTGATGCTGTTCCATACGTACAGCCAGAGTCTTGATTCCTCGAAGCAATAGCCAACTATCAAACGCAGACAGACAGGCTCCTGTCGTCTTATAAATATTGTTCAGCTGCTGATACAAGGCATCATCCCTTACTACCAGGAATCCGGATAATGTATCGTTATGTCCTTCCAGGTATTTTGTACCGCTGTGCACTACAATATCCGCACCTAAGGCAAGCGGCTTCTGAAAATACGGGGATAAAAAGGTATTATCAACAATCAGAATGCAGTCATGCGCGTGTGCCAATTCTGCGATTGCCTGAATATCTGCGACCTTCATCATAGGGTTGGAAGGTGTCTCGAGATAAATCGCTTTCGTCTCCGGACGGATCGCCGCCTTCACAGCCTCCACATTTGAAGTATCCACACAATCTACAGATATTCCGTTCTTATGGCTGATCGTGTTCCAAAGTCTTAATGTACCGCCGTATAGATCATCCGTAGCAATCAGATGGTCTCCGGGAGAAAAAATCTCCATCAGTGCAGTGATTGCCGCCATACCGGTAGAAAATGCCAAAGCCTCCGTTCCCTGTTCCAACAGGGCAACCGTCTTCTGCACTTCATCTCTGGTGGGGTTACCGCAACGGGAATAATCATATCCTGTGCTCTGCCCCAGTCCCGGATGAGCATACGCCGCATTCTGATAGATGGGCATGCTGATGGCTCCAAACGGATCCCTTCTCTCATTACTTCCCTGGACACATATGGTCTCTGCTGCAAATGCCATCTTTTTCTCCTCCTATGCCTATTTATAATACTGTATTTTATATTCCTACTGTTCCAGTAGGTATAGTATATATTTAGCATAGTAAGAAATAAAAGTCAATATCTTTTTACCAATAAAGCTTCATCTGTTCTTTTGCTTCCTTTTCTGAAATTCCTCGTCTCGTATACTGGTCAAACAATTCACACATGCTGATCTCATCCTCCTCTGCAATAATTCCACAATAGAATTCCAATGAATTCAGTCAGGAAAAACTGTACAAAAACAGAGCTGTGGAAATTGGTTATTTCTCACAGCTCTGCTTTTTGTGCAATTTACTTTTTAAAAGTTTAATCCAGTTCGAACAGCTCCTGGGCACTGATAGTGATGCTATCGGTATTCGTAGGAGTGGTTTTGGAGCCATTTTCAAACATAGTGTAGACCCGAACGTATACATTCATCGCCTCGGCGTCGGATCTGACAACACCGGAATCCGCATTGAACAATCCCATCTCCGACAACGGATAAGTCACGGTATAGGTCAGGTTGTTGCCAACCACATAGTGACCATTTTGAACCGCTACGGCATTACCCGAAGTATCTTTTACAGACGACACATTCAGCGGAACTACCTTTTCAGTGATTCCTTCCACTGTCTTTGCGTCGGCAGCTGTACCGGCGGATCTGTAGAATTCTACGCAGATCTGCGGGTTACCGCTTAAGATATTATCATCTTCCGCTACGAACTTCACACTGACCACATCTCCTGCTTCGGTGGATCTGATGTTACCCTGATCTGCTGCCTTCAGGATCGTATTGTTTGCAGGATCGCTGATTACATAAATGGATTCCATGTCATAGTCATTATCATCCCTGAACGATATGCGAGGTGCTGATACACCGGCATTATATGCTGCAATGATCGTATTGACGAAAAGTTTCATCTCCGCACCATTATCCGGTCTGGAATGACCTGCTCCGGAATAGGTAACATTACCCATGGTATAAATGTAATAATTATTTACGACATCATTGGGACAAATGCTGTAAATATTGGTAGACTGAACATTTGAGTCATAAATATCCGACAGACAATACCATACTACAATATCACTTCTTCCATCACCATCACGGTCCAATTCCATATTGGGCTGCAGCCACTGATAATGCGTTGAACTTACCTTCAGGCTCTTCCTCTGATTGATTTCTTTAATTTCCTCTTTAGAAATCAAATACGGATACTGCGTAATCTGTCCTTCATTCACCTGTGTCGCTTTCAGAGCCGGTGGGGAAGCACCTTCCAAACAATAATCCCCTTTCATCATGTAACTGGCCTTATTCCATCCAGCATCCCAATACTTTCCCTTAAATCCGGCTTTATATAAGAGCTCATTATTTACAGGGAAAAGACTACCCTTATAGGACTTATTGGCTTGTAAACTATCCAACTGTTTCCTCAGGAATCGAACTACCGTGTATTTCGTAAGCCCTTCCTTCTGATTCAGGTCAATGTCTGTATTTGGTATCTTGAGAGTATCATACTGATACGTCTTCAAAGTCTCCAGATATTTCTGGTAGTGTTGTCTCTCGGTATCGTTTGGAGCCCAGTCCACCATCTGCTTATAGTATTCCTTCAGCTCTCCGTATCTGTCCAGACCTACGGAAGCTCGGATGGTCTTATTGAATTCATATCCCCAGTACCATCCGTTATCGTTACTCTCAGCAGTTCCGTTATCGTTATATTGTCGCCTACTATACATATCATTGATATATGACGTGGTATCATGTGTAAATAATACACTTCTTCCGGACTCTATATAGTCACGTACTGCCCGGCCTACCGCCAGATTTTTTCTGGCACCACTAAGTTTGTCCGTATACAAATTGGTATGACCATCCTTCTGACTTTCTGACACATCATACCACCGATAATCATAACCGAACCGATAACTATCTGCAAATCCTAAAATCAGCATATCATAGGTCTGAAAATATTCATATGACTTCACATAACAATTCTCTATATCTGTATCACTGATATTATAAATATGCAATCTATCTCTTAACAGCTCAATTACCGATACACTGTCTACCTGAACATCCCAGTCCTTAAGATTACTTATATAAGATTGAAATGTACCATCGTATTTCAGATCCCAATTATTTCCATTATCCGATTTTAACTGTAAAATCCGGATCTTTTTACGTTCTCCCTGCACTTGCACAGCAGTATATCCGGATCTTGCAGTTCTGACCAATGGATCAGCATTATCATAAAATACAATTTTCCATGGTATGACACCCACATAATCATCCGGCAGCTGACGCATTACTTTATATATATTTCCGGTACGCAATTCATAATGTGCAGAACCATTGTTATTGATCGGCTCTACTTTATTCCATGCATCACCGTTCCTAATATATACATTGATTCCGGTCAGTTCCTCTGAGTTGCTGCTATGATTGCCAATAGAATCTGATCCGAGGAACCGTCCATCAGAGTTCTTATCAACAAACAGCTTACAGTCATAAGAAGCTGTTACCGGTGAAGCGACTCTATTGTCCAAGGTAAATATATACTGTAGCTGATACTTACCATCAATGGCAGACAGATACGTCTGGTTTGGATCATCTTTGTCATTACCATAGGACAGTTCCTCCGGATAAGGACGTTCGCCAGAGATATTTGTTACCCAGTCGACGGATAGCTTAGACAAATTCAAATAATTACAGAATCTGCGTTGACGTTCCTCAAGATCAGAAGACGCCTCCAATAACTGACTCTCTGCAAATACATTCTTCTGCCAATAGAGATACTCGCCGTTTGTTGCATCCCTGGCTGACACAATCTCCTGTACAAACTGATAAAAATAGGAATTTTTATCCATCGTTTTTGTAGTTGCAGCATCCTTTGCATCATTCAAAAATGCATCCGCAATTACCACAGGATACCCGGCCTGTACATACTGTAATAATTCCTTACATTTCGTGGAATTCATGTCATTACCGGGACCACGATATGTCGTTGCCTTGTTATTTTTATCCTCACTATTATCATTGATCTTATGATTCAATGACGCATCCTGTAATCTGTGCTGATCATTGTAGCTTTCACCGGAATAGTCATAATAATCTCCCACATGAGAATAAATCAGACCATCCATTGTAGTATCATTATATTTCGTCCTCCCATTTTCATCTGTGTTCATCGTCCCGGTCTTTGCACCAAGATAAATCATATCATACTGTTCATTTAGATCCTCTATTTTACCGATAAACTCTGCGGATGCCATTTTACGGATATTGATCTTACCGGTATAGGTATCTCCCATTCCCATAAATTGTTTAATGGTTTTGTCCAGATTCGCATCAAAATCATAACATGGTTCCAAATCCAATACTGTAATCTCAGATTTCACCGTCACTCTGTGCATATACCAGTTCAGAATGTATCTTGTAATGGATGCTTTTGTGATTTTTTCTTCCAATTTAGTGGAAGTGTTCCCATTTTTTTCCGCCAGGAAATTCTCATACTGAATCTCTTTCAGCACAGCACCGTAGATCCATGCTCTGTCTGCATTTCCCGAAATATCTGTCAGATAATCCGAAGCCACATATGCTGTATTACTGTCATTATACAAATAAACATTTTCTGTCAGGAATTCTTTCAGGTTATCAAGGTCCATAATCTTATTTACTTCTTTAATATAACCGTTATCATCTAACCCCTTTGTCCAAAAGCTGTCTTTGTCTTTGTTTGCAATAGACTCCGCAAGCTTTGTATTTGTATCGGATACTCTCAGCAATGTCAGTGCAAGATTGGCAAGTTCCTTATTCTTTGCACTTACATTATCGGTATAAAAACTATAGTCCATGATGACAGGAACTCTTGCAGAATCCGAACGTGTTCCCTTATCATCAATGATACCAAAAGCTTTTTTCGCAATATATCTTGCAACCGCAGCTCTGGACGTTTTGTTTACCGTAGAATCTTCTATCTTCGTATATGTGCCCTTCCCTGACAGATAGATCAGATCCACGTTGTCCAGATCCACGCCATAATAAGCCTGTTCCTCCGGATTCACCAGTTTCGCCAGTTCCTCCACTGTCAACGTTGTCACTTCAATCTTCAGTTGATCAATATCTCCGCCAGTACCAGAAGGGCTGCCGCTCTCATACCGGCTGGTGCCGGACAGATTCAGGACCTGTTTCTTGAACCATTCTTTATTGTAGAAACCACCGTCATATGCTACAGTATCCAACGCATCCTTCGCATTATCACCTATAAAATCATAGCTGTTTGATGCATCGTAGTCTGCTTCTCCTTGAAGATAAACCTGCATAGTACCGCTGCTTTCCAGCACATATTTACCGTTATCATTTCTCTGATAAGAATCGATCAGTTTGTAGTCTCCATTAGTGCTGGATAATGTCACCTTAGACACATAATACTCACCGGAGGTGTTTTCCGTGAAATGCACAAAATAGCCATCCGCAGGAGTCTTCAGTGTATAGCTTCCCGTTCCATCCGGATTTTGCTTCCAGGTTGCCCATAGAAAAGGCGTGGTATTGGCCATATTCAAAATATAGAGATTGTTGTTCTGTTCGGAAGTTACAATATCATTTCCGGATGTGCTTTGTACGCTGAAGGTCTGCATCTCATTACCGGATCCCGCTGCCGCGTCATTCCCAGATGCAGAGGCGGCCGTTACCAGTCCCGAGCTCTCCGCTGTCGTCGCTTCTCCCAGATTTTCTGACGCTCCGGAAGTATCTTCGGAAGTTATGGCAGTGCTCTGGATAGCATATCCCGCAGGCAGATTTCTGCCGTATACCACCTTACCAAGGTAAGTGTATACATCATCAGCAGTCTTGGTATACACTTCCCTACCGACATATTTAGCTGCCTCAAAATCAATGGTATTAACATTGTTCATACTGCCATTGGAATTCTCATCGTCCGGTGTCAGTGCATATCTCGCAGGTGCCAGAGCTGTCAGTGCATCCGCCGCATCACCGATGGTCATTTCCAGATTTCCTCCGGTAGCACTGGACACTTTAGAAAATACAGGAGATACACTCTGTTTGTTCTCGTTAGAAGCTCCGGAAGCCTCAATCGTACTATACCGGTCATAACGTTCATTGCTGTCTCCCTCTCTAAACAACCTATACACCGATTCCGTCTGTGTATAGGTATACTGACCGTTATTCTCCGTATTTTTCACAAAAGAGCCACGAATCTCCTCAGTGCGGCTTCCTGCCTCTCTATAAGTGGAAAAGCTTACCGGACCATCGCTTCCTGCGAGATCCCCCAGGCTGCTACTGCTGATCGCAGCCATGGCGGATGTTCTCTCTGATGCTGCCGGGAGTTCCGAAAGCTTACGTCCTTCAGATACCGGTTCCTCACCGCCGATCAGGTATCCGATGGAAGCATCCGATTTGGAAGGCACGATCTCTAAAATGTGAAAGGTGCCGTCAGAAGATGACACTGTATCCTGTACCAGCTTCTCGATACCGGGCAGTGTCATCTCCCGTGCACTTACTTCCATAGAGCCATAGCTCTGGCAGACTCCAGCTGCCAAAGCTATGGTGAGGATTCCGGCTATGTACTTTTTTGTGTTGTGCTTCAAGTTACCCGTCATTGTGCATCCTTCCTGTTCCACTGTATTACTAATACACGGTCCAGCCTATAATCCTGTTCATTATAATGATCTTTATCATAGAACTGCAGATACAGGTCTTTATTCTGCTCCATGGCATCAATGGATATCTGTAAAACACCTTCATCTGCCGTCCATGTAGTTGCAGAAATTCCTGTACCTCCAGCCAGCTTGCTATCTCCGTACATTTTACTGCCCAGATTCAGCCAATTACCGGAATCTTTCAATCCCAGATTTCCTGTATAAAAGCCATACAAAGTCACATAAATCCACTGGTTATACAATGCCGGACTGGGTTCCCATTTCCCGGTCACCTTATTTTGTGCAGTTTCGTTACCCCAATGATTATGATTAGGATCATTTTTGCAGGCATCACACTTACATCTCGGATAAATCGCCTGTCCTTGATTAACTGTCATATAACGACTTCCACTGGGGAACAGTACTTTACATTCCGGTATCAGAATATCTGTCTCTGCAATCACATTCCCCTCTTCATCCACTGCTTCCAGTGTCAATCGATATTCCTGATTCCATGGAAGTGAATATTTTGCCCAAATATATGCATGGTCATTTTTCGAATCATAAGTCATATTTGGAAATACCTGTCGTGTTCCATCTTCGTAAGCATCAGGGAGACTTCCTTTTTTATCTCTCTCCTTATATCTGCTGAATCCAACCATTCTTTGCGACAAAATATTTACGTATTCTTTATCCTTACTAGGATCAAGCTGATCTTCAATTTCCCTCGATGCCGCCAGACCTAATTCTGCATCATTAGCAAATCTCCAGGTTACTTTACCTGTGCCATCATAATTTTCCAACCAACACTCTATTTCACCGTTTCTGTTCAGTACAAACTGATCGCTGTTGATATACGGTTTATCCTCCGCCAGTGCCGTCTTCAGCTTGGGAATCTTAATATCTATTGTGGGATATACCGTCGTTGTAGCATCCAGTTGTACCGTAGCACGTACAGTCACGGGCGGCTCATATACATTTTCATGGTAACTACAATATAATATCTGTTCATAAACACTGCTAGAAGGACCAAATGTATATCCTTTAGAATCTCCTACTATTTCCCAAGAAATCTTCGGATAACCGTTCCGATAATCCGCCCAGGAAGGAAGACATTCAATATTAACACAATAGCCGATTCTCTTTTGGTTTCCCTCATCGAATTTATAGGTAGTCAGAGTTTCAGCAATCAGTTCCGCACTGTATTTTCCAGGAACATTAGATACTGTGATCAATGCCTCATCCTTCATAGAAGGATCTGCTACTGATGAGCAAGTCACCCTTAGCACATGATATCCCTGTTTTTCCTCTGGATCCGCTACAAGATATGCAGTCATAGCTCCTGTCTTTGGAATTACAGTTCTCGTTGCTCGAGCAGTGCCATCCACACGTTCCACAGTCCATTCTACGCCTTCTGCTTTTGCACTGTCCTTGCCATCTAAGGTACATGTGAAATTAATTCTTTTACCATCACCGACTGCGTTAGCCTCCTGTCCATTCTGCCAACTCTCCAAAGGAATCAGGCTGCCATCATGTGGCGTAATCGTCAGAGAGTCTATCAATCTCTCTTCTACTGTCACATATGCATATGCCACCATACTCGTATCTGCTTTTGCAGTACATTTTACCACCAGCACATTCGTGCCGCTAGTTTCCTCATCATCTACTTTTAAAATACCATCCTGATTGATCGTACTCTTACAATTAGCCCCGGAAGCATAGGACACGCTCCATGTAACGCCCTTGGCAACTGCCTCTGCGTCACCGCTCAGATTATAGGTAAACTGCTGTATCTTGCCCTGAGGTAATGTTGCACTGGGAGGATCAATAGTCAGAGCACTGATCCATGCGTACGCGGTTCCGGTCTTCTCCAGGTCATTTCTAAGCTTAATAGTCTCTACAATGTCATAACTTCTGTCCTGGTAAGTGAAGGTCATATTCAGGATAACTTTCCGCTTGTCCTTCACCTGGCTTAAGTCTACGCTGAATCTTGTGACATGCTCAGCCATAAGTGCCGGGGTTGCGGTGGTGGGATCTCCTACGACGAGATTGCCGTCCGCATCCGTTGTATTTTTTACTTCATAGAGGTATACCTGATTCGCAGTCGCATAATCCCCTGACGCGGTTCCCTGCCAGCGGATCATATAGGTATTCTCGTTATTGACCAGACGCAATTCGCTGACATGGGCTGTGGTGATCTCATTGCCGGCTGCATCCTTGGCGGTACTGCCATCCAGATCCACTGCTGTGCCGGTATGATCCGGTGTGAAATTAATATCCTTCTCCACATCAATAATCAGGTCGATCATCTGATTCGCTGCAAGCTGTGCTTCTTCCTGCAGGGTCAGTTCCTTATTCCCCCGCAGGTAGGAATTGTTGCCTGCGACGATAAAGGCGCCCACGGATCCTGCCACAATGGTCATGATTGCCAGGGACACTATCACTTCTACGAGAGTGAATCCTTTTTTTCCGATACGCATAGTCAACCTCCTTATTTCTTCAGGATTTTGCCGGTTCTGCCGACTGTTGTGATTGTTATCGTTCTTGTTCCATTGCTGATCACAATTTTCTTACAATAGTCCTTGACCACATCTACAGCAGCGCAGGTCTTCTCTTCAAAAGCTCCCGATGCTCTGTTGAACACCAGATGCAGTCCATCGGTTGCGGACGCATAAGGTAATGTACCTTTTAATTGTGACAGATTGTAGGGAGTAGAATCGTCATCAAAATATACTTGTATTGTGATAGGCTCCTTCCCCACGCTTCTATCCGAAACGATGGTTCCACCCTGATAGATCTGTGCCCGGTACTCGCCGGTACTACTATTTTGCAGCAGCACAAACTCCACCTGGTTCTGTTCTTTCCCAAGGGTCAGCACTCTTGCTCTCTCCAGGGTCGAAACGATCTCATCCGCACATTTTGCAGTTTTTCTTCCGGTGAGTGTTCCCACAGACAATCCAATGACTCCCACCACGATCGCCATGATGGCGACGACGATGATGAGCTCCACCAGGGAGAAGCCACCGTTTTTATTGTTTCTGCCAGTTCTCATATACGATCAGGTCTCCTAAATTAATATCGCTGTTCAGGTAGGTCTTATTGTTATTCTGCAGGTAACCTTCGCCGCCGATCAGGAAATCCACCACATGATATTCCTTCTGACCGCCGCCGGAGCCCGTAATCTCCTTGGAATAGGTCAGCGCACGAAGCACTGCTTCCTTGTCCGGTGTCACTTTCACATTCTGTCCTAACAAGATATCGCCACCTGCCAGGATTACACCGTTAAATTCCTTACTATCCTGTATCTTCACATCGCCTGTCGCGATAATGATACCATTCTTGAAATCCGGATGTCCTGCTTCGGGATAGGTATAATCACCATATACGATGACTGCCTTGCAATTCGGATAAGCACTACTTTCAAAATACTTCTCTGTATCAACGACCAGTCCCGCGCCACGGACCACACCGGTAAAGCTTGTGATCGCGTCCGTATTTACCAGATTGCTATATACATTGGCAGTATCCGCTTTTTCGGAAGGAGTAAGCTGCTCATAGCCATCGATCAGCTTCTTACAGAGTGCCTTGAATTTGGAATCATCCGCTGCCAGCTGCTGCTTGTAGCCGATGTTGCTCTGATCACTGCCTAATGTGGCATTCAGCAGACTGCCGTTGTAGCTGCCTGTGGTCTGATCCTTGTCGAACATCACCACATTACCTGCCAGGTGCATGATGTAGGCACCGGCACTCTGATTCCGGATCTTGATGCCATCGGTGTAGATGCTGGCATAGGCATCCATGGTACTCTTATTTACCTTATAATAATCCTGAAGATACCGGTTGGCAGCTTCTCTCCCCGCCTGGGTGGAGCTGTCAAAGGACACGTAATAATACACAATGGTGATCTTGCTGTTTAATCTCTTATAAAAAGTACGGACGCCCTGACTGTCGCTGCTACCGTTCGTAATAAACTTCGTAATACCATAGGAAGCAAGGCTGTTACCGCCCAGCATACTGCTGGTAGCATTAAAATCAACTGCCGTATTCCCCATAGTATCTGCCTGCTCCTTAGTCACGGGATTAGAACGCTGTTTTACCAGATCTGCCGGTACCAGATATGCCAGCTGGTCACTTTTGACTGCAATGGACTGCCCCATCAGGATATCCTTTCGGTCGGATGCGTTGCCATTGAGATTCCCATCCGCCTCGGTGAGATTATCCTTAGCAGTTTTCGTGGCAATATAGGTATTACCTGCCAGAGTCAGATTGATCAGACCGCTCAAATCAATATCCGTTCCGGTACCGTTGACTACGATGGCACTGCTGTCACCGTTCTCCCCGGTGCCGAAGCCTATATACTGTCCGGAGTAATTCTCATCCACCAGACTGCCTGCGGTGAAATTATTATTTGCGCCGTCTATGCGCAGATCTCCCGCTACATAAACATCATTTCCCTTGAAATTCATATACGCGCTGCCGGTAGATGTCGCTGCTCCGTGCATGGTGATCTTGCCTGCCCACAGTTCTCCATAGCTGTCGGATTCCAGTTTCGCGCCCTTGCCCAGATACAGTTCTGTAGCCGCTACCATACGCTTATCATCATTTTCCTTACCTGTCGGCTCTGCCAGGGTCAGGGTCACATTTGCACTGTTTGTATCATCCTCATTCCCCACCAGTACCTTGTCCGCATAGAAGCTTCCGGCGATCTTCGCGTCGCTTAATTTGCCGCTCTCCGCTACCACCTGAATATTCTTCTGCGCCACCAGTGACATGCCGGTCAGTGAAGGCAGGCTTACTGCCTGTGCAAAGCTCATATCCGGCATTTTCACACGGATATCCGTCTGGATCACAGAGACATAACCATTATCATTGGTATAAGTCACCTTTAATTTCTGAAAAGATAATCCGTCCGTGAACAGGGTAAGCTGTCCCTTAGGCAGATCGCTCACCGCATCTCCAGAGCCGTTTGTGCCCGTCATCTGCTCGGCGCCGTCCACCATCCGTATTGTATAGGAATTGACTCCGTCACCGGTCTGCAACACTGTATTTTCCTTCACTTCCGGTGACAGACTGTCAAACAGTTTCTTCAGATCATAGTAATTTAAGCTTACGGTATCACTGCACTGATACGCCTTCTGCATACTGCTTAAGAACGCATAGCGGAGCTTACTCTCCTTCTCGGATACGGAAGTGTCATCATAGTTCACCAGAATCTGCGTGTAGGCATCTCCCAGGGACGCGGACACCTGCTCTTCCATATGGACACGGATCTCATCCAGCACTGTCTCTGCCGAATAGAAGTTGTCCTTCGCCTGCAGATTATTCGCCTTCATCTGATAGTTCAATAAGGACATATACATCAAAACACTGGCTAAAATGCCAATAAAGGCCATGGCTATGATCACAACGACCATTGCCGAGCCCTTATCGTCTGTCTGTTTATGTAATTTGAAGTCTCTGCCACGTATCTTCATGGTTCTTACGCTTCCTTCCGGATTCTCCTGTTATTCCGTTACCGTTCCTGTCATAGTAATGATCGGGCTGCCGTCTGCTATCTTATCCTCTGCATAGACCTTCACTTCCATGTCGTAAATACGGTCCTGTGCCCTGGCCGGTGTCAGATTCGTCACTGACATGATGTTCTTCGCCAGTTCATAATTAAGTCCCGTTCCGGCTCCCGCGCCGGTCATGCTGGAATTCTCAAATACATATGCCGTAAGTCCGTCACTCTCGTCCAGCAGATTCGTGCGAAGAGTTCCCGCAGATGTCTGTGTCGTGCCGGAAGTGGGCATCCATCCGGGCCATGCTTCCCGCAGTTCCAGAGATATCCCATACTTACTGCGCATGGTATCATAATCTGTCGCGAAGACATCCCTCAACATATCTATTCTGTCCTGTCTCTCGGTCTGCTCCACTACCAGCAGATTCGTCTCCACATTGTCCGGGTTGTTGAACACTATCCGGTCTATAATGGCAGGTCTTCCGGCATCGTAGTGCGCGCTCTCCACACGAGGCTGTACACAGACAATGATATTCGCCAACTGATTGCCAAGCTCGTTGACATCATTCACCTGTGCTGCACGGCTGCGCACACTGTCTTCGTTGGAAAAAATCACATAATCCGCTCCCGTCTGCGGATAGTCCGCAGATCTGTCCGTTGCCAGGATCGTGGGATCACAATGATACGTTGTGGAAGCTGTGACAAGATAGACTTCTGTCTCCACCGTAGCTCCCGTTGCCAGCGTCACGTTGATCTTACTGCTGTCAATATTGATCTCGGTCTTCCGTGTAGTATGCTGTATGATATCTGGTGTATAGAGTCCTCCGCCGAAATAAGAATAAGCTTCCTTGGCGCCGTCAGCCGCTTCACTGTAGACAGCATTCAGATTGCCCGCCAGGTTACTGATATCTACCCGTGCCACACTGTTCACCGCACTGTAGGCTGTGGGATCCACCTTCACCACTACATCATAAGTACCGGAAGTGGTGGAATCGTCCCGGATCGTGTAGGTCCAGATGCCGGTCGTGTCGTCTTTTACTGCGGTATTGGTAAATCCCGCAGGTGAAGCGCCCGTGTAAATATCGGACATTTCCTCCAGAGAATGTGCCTCGAACATTTCCATGACGTCCTCAGCGATCGCCGTGGCATGCATCGTGGTACGGGACTTTGCATTGGTCCTTGCCGATGTCACAAAGCTGTGCAGCAGTGGCACTACAATGATTGAGAGGATCACAATGGCGATCAGAAGCTCCACCAGGGAAAAGCCTTCATTATTCAGTTGTCTTTTCTTCCTATGCTTCTGCATTACGACAACTCCCGATTAGCAAATCTATTAGTTCACGTTTCCAAATATCGTCTGTACACCCATAGGCATATCGGGAATATAGGGTTCCCCATATACTTTATCCGTGCCCAGCAGATAATACGTATTCAGGTTCATATTGCCGGACAATTTTCCGTCATCACCGTTATAGCTGATGTTCACGCCCTGGATGCTCTGACGCTCCTGCTGATTGTAAATATATCGAACCAGCCCCTTGAAATCATCATAGGTACATTCGATACTGATGCCCAAAGGCACCTCATACATATGAGTCTCCGCATAGGTGGTTCCCTCTGTGGAGACAGGGGATGTGGTAACCGTGGTCGTATCTGTGCCCGATACTGCTGCATCTGCTTCCGCTGCTGCGGTATCCGCCGGTGCATCCGCAGTTGCAGCCGCCAGGGCAGAATTGTCTGCGGAAGCCTGTGCATCATACGCCACTTCTCCTATGGTTCCGAAAGAGATGTTTGCTACATAGGTTCTGGTAGCATCCTCCATGTTCTTCACCATCATAATGCTGTCTTCCGGTAAAATATCTGCCGGAAAACGATTTTCAAACCCGGTAATATATGTCTTCATCTTCTCGGTAGCAGCCAGATAATCTGCCTTACGCTGCTCCAACACCTCCAGTGTAGACACCTGGGATCTTAATGACATATTCTGACTTTCCATAGCATCCGACAACTCATTAAACTTCGCATATACCAGGAAATAAGTCACCACGACCAGAAGGACTCCCAGTACCGCGATCAAAAGCTGAATTTCACTCTTTTTTACTTTCATCTCTTATCCGCCTCCTACTGTGCTGTGGTACCGGCTGCATCTCCGGTGTTTTCTGCCTCTTCGCTATCCGCGCGGATATCTGCATACGTACCTGTAATAGAGAATGTAACCGCTGATTCTCCCAGTTCATTCTGCGTATCTGTAATATTGCTGATCTGCACATCCTCGATGCTCTGCATATTGCGGATATTCAGAATCGTTCTTGCCGCAGCCTCCTTGCCGGTCACAGTAACAGACATACTGATTCCTTCCTGATCCGAACTGAAGCTGTTGGTCCAGAAGCTACTGGGTAATATCTGCTCCAGCTCATTAATGAACTCTACCAGATTCTCATTGGGGTTCTCCGTATATTCATACAAATACTGATATTTATCATACTGTGCCGCTGTTGCCAGGTAATCGTTGTATACTGCCTGCGCGGGCTGTAACTCCTCGACTCTCGCCTGCAGAGCCACATTTTCCGCCACGGTGCCGAAGTATCTGGTCAGGGAAGTCACTGCCATGGCGATGGACAGGATCACACCCAGCACCAGAACCGCCACACTTACGAAGGTATAGTTTGTACCGCTGACTACGGTCATGCCCTTGGCCTTCTGCTGGCTCTTATCGATCAGTCCCACGGGGGCGAGTACTGCGCCCAGGCAGGAAATATAGGCTGCGGGTCTGGTGGAACGGATAGCCTTGCTCATGCCGATTTTGTCTTCCATATCGGACAGGGTATGTACCTTGCGCTCCAGACAGTTGGTGAACAGCTTGCTCATGCCGCTGAAGCTGCCGCCGAGGCCGGTGACATAAGTCCTCTCAATAGGTGTATCACCGTTTCTGGAATCATAGAAATCAATGACACGGCTGACGCCGACGATCAGGGGCTCCAGGGAAGCGGTGATCTTCTGTCTGGCTGCTGTGACCTCCACATTGCCGGCATCCTCATCTTCCCAGCGTCCGGCATTTTCTTCCCAGACCTTATCTCCCTGATGCAGTACTCTGTTCAGGCAGGTCTTCTTCTGGAAACGTTCTACCGCGCTCATGGGATCGTTCACGGCATAGGCACCGGAAGCGATCATAGTCTCGATGGCATCCTGCACGCCGTATGCCACAGTTCTCTGCAGCAGCACCTTGCCGGCGGAAAGCACGGTCACGATGGTGCTGTTCTCATCGATCTTGATCATCATGGTAACTTTTTCGGACCTCTCATCACGAAGGATCTGGTATAAGCTGTTGCTGCTGTAATCGAAGCACTCGACCTCCCAGCCGCACATCTGCGCCAGCTGGTAATAGCTGTTTAACAGCGCCTTGGGCACTGCCAGTGCCATGACACGCAGCTTTCCTTCCTCGGTCAGTCCGCCTGCCAGATAATGTCCAATCTCATACTGGGTCAGATCCACGGGGAAATAATCGTTCGCGTTGGTCTTCACCAGCGCCTCGATCTTGTTCGCCTTCACATTCGGGATCTGTACCTCACGGCTTGCCACTCTGGTAGAAGAAATGGTGAAGATCACTTTCTTCGTGCGGATGCCATTCGTCGCCAGTGCATTCACCAGATGGTCTGCGTACTCCTGCGTCGGCTGCAGCATACCGTCCACCACGACGCCCTCCGGGGTCTCGACGGTCAATACCTTGTAGACCTTCGGTTTCTTCACCTTATAGTCGATCTCGCAGATCTTCGTAAAGGAGTTGCCGATCTCAATACTCAATACGCGATTGTTCATTGCCATGCTTCTACCCTTCCTCTTATCGGTTCTTTATCGTATTTGGGACAGAAAAAGTATCCCAAGAACTTTCTAATCTCATATCAGATGTAAGTACCCGGTCTCTAATGATACAGACCCAGATACCACTGCAAGAATTCATTGCCCCACAGGACAGCGACTGCCACCCCTGCGGAGAGATACGGTCCCATGGCGAGGACATGTCCTTCGCCGCTTACTTTCATACGGATCAGATGGATCACGGAACCAATGATACATCCCAGTAAAAATGCAAAAATGATCAATTTCCAGCCGAGCAACAATCCGCAGACCGCCATCAGCTTCACATCACCGCCGCCAATGGCTCTGCCACCGGTAGCGTAATACAGAATCAGTAAAAATACACTGACACACAGGAAGCCGATCAGGAAATCCAGCCACTGTGTATAGTGGAAGGCTCCATGGATCAGCCCCAGTGCCAGTAAAAAAACGTTAAATCCCACAGGGATCTCATATGTTCTGAAATCAATCACACTTAAAGCAAGAAGTGCACTAAACAACAAGCAGTAGACTAGGGAATCCACGCTCATCCCAAATTTCCAGAATACGAGCAGGTACAGCACTCCGTTCAGTGCCTCAATGATGGGGTACTGAGCGGAGATATGTGCCTTGCATTTCCGACATCTGCCTCCCAGCGCCAGGTAGCTGAACAACGGTACGAGGTCGTACCACCGCAGCTGATAACCGCAGTTCATGCAGTGAGACCTGGTCGTTACAATATTCTCTTTTTTCGGGATACGGTAGATCAACACATTTAGGAAGCTACCGATCACGATTCCATAAAGGAAAATCACTATGTAGAGAAGAATTGTTGGGAGCATGTCAGGTGCCTTTCAAAAATTATTTAATTTTATCATATGTGGTTTTTGCTGTTGTACCTAATTCAGGATACAAATCCGTAGCAGCAGTAGCAGAAGCGGTACCATAGGCAATATGTACAATATTGTTACTATCAATTGAATAATAGAATTTTGCACCACTAACTTTCTTAACAGCAGGTACTGCACTAACCAATGTAGTTGTAACCTCATTATAAGTTCCATCAGATACATAAGTTGCAGTTTTGGTTCCAGCTTCAACATCAGCAATTGCAACTCCAATTTCAGTTGCTAAAGACTGAGCATTCTGAACATCAGTGGATTGTTTTGACTTTTCAACATATCCAATATACTGAGGTGCTAAAACACCAATCAGGACTGCCATAATGGCAATAACGATGATCAGCTCTACCAGGGAGAAACCTTTGTTTGTTAAGTTCTTCTGTTTCTTGTTCATAATTACATTCTCCTTTTTATGTGTTTTTTAATTTCAGGGTAGTAAGTTTTCCGCCCCATTTATTAATTATCGTCCTGTCCCTACACAGGACGGATAATCCAATTTTAGAGAGTATCCAAAGCCTGATACATAGATACCATGGGTGCCATGCATGCTGCAATCAATCCACCCACTACGATTGCCAGTACAATGATGATCATAGGTTCCAGTGCTGCCATCAGCGACTGAATTTCCATTTCCACTTCTTCATCATAGTAGTCTGCAATCTTGTCCAACATTTCTTCCGTACTACCGGCTTCTTCCCCGATGCGGATCATCTGGTATACCATCGGCGGAAATAGTCCACTCTCCTGCAATGGTCTGGATAAAGGCATACCAATGGTAATTTCTTCTCTTGCATCCTGCAAGGCTTCTTTAAAATAGATATTACTCATGACACCAGAAACAATATCTACGGCCTCAATCAACGGTACGCCCGCGCCAATCAGTGTACTCAAAGTTCTCGCCATCATAGCAGCTGCCGATTTCACGGTAAGTTTTTTGAAAAGCGGTAGCTTCAAAGTAATCTTGCCAAATACATGTTTTCCCGGATTCGTTCCCGCAAAATATTTAATTCCGATTGCTATTGCTATGACTATAGGAATAATAATAAACCAGTAATCTCTGATTCCATGGCTCATATTTACATAAAATTTAGTAATCCATGGTAAATCCGTTCCCAAATCTGCAAACATATCTTCATAAGAAGGAATTACCTTTACCAGCATTACAATGGTAACAACGACAGCCACTATGCATACAACCACAGGATAAATCATTGCCTTTTTCAGCATTGCCTGTGTCTTGCTGTTTTTTTCCAGCTGCACCGCCACTCGATCGAGTGCCGTTTCCAGACTACCGGATGCTTCACCCGCAGCCACCATGTTCACCATGATCCCCGGGAATACCTTCGGGTGCTCTGCCATGGAATCTGCCAGGGTCTCGCCCTTTTCCACGCTGATGCGGACTTCCTTCAGTGCCTCCTGTAATCTCTTGTTCTCTGTCTGTTCGCAGAGCATTTTCAGGGATTCGAGGATGCTGACGCCCGCTTTGGTCATGCTGACGAACTGGCGGCACATGACGCTGAGATCCCTGGCCTTGGGCCATCCGCCGATCTGGATGTCGATGTCTTTCGTCAGGAAGCTCTGTTCTCCCAGATCGATAACGGTCAGCTCCTGCCTTCTCAGTTCTGCCATTGCGAGATCTTTGTTATCCGCTTCCAAACTTCCCTTTACTTCTTTTCCAGCCTTTGTGATGGCCTTGTAACCATAGGTCGCCATGTGCCTTCCCTCCAATTACGTCTCTATCTTTAACTATCTCCCCAACTATGCAAGACGGGCCCCTGTCCTAAAAAGGTCCAGGTTTTTGAAAAATTTTTATAAATTTTGATAAATTTCTATAAAATATTGCGGTTTTTATAGAATTATACGTCAAATGATACCTTTACCATCTCGGAGAAGGAGGTGGTGCCGTCCAGTACGTAGTCCGTGGCACTCATACGCAGGGTATGCATTCCTTCTTTTAATGCTTCTTCCTTTAAGATATCGGCACCCTCCCGCTTGCTGATAATGGTTTTCAGCTTCGGAGTGATCTGCATGATCTCGTAGACACCGATACGGCCCTTGAAGCCGGTATTGTCGCATTTGCTGCAGCCGCAGGGCTCGTAGATGGTTACGTTTTCCTCTTCCTTCAGCCCCATGAATTCTTTTTCATCCCTGGTGGCCTGCTTCGGCTTTTTACAGAAGGGGCAGAGTCTGCGGACCAGTCGCTGTGCGATAACGCCGATGACGGAATCTGCGATCAGGTAGGGTTCGATCCCCATATCCTCCAGTCGGGTGATAGTGCTGGCGGAGGAGTTGGTATGCAGGGTACTTACGACCAGGTGTCCGGTGATGGATGCCTGTACGGCGATGCTGGCGGTCTCCTGGTCACGGATCTCACCGATCATGATGATATCCGGGTCCTGTCGCAGAATGGAACGCAGTGCCGTCGCGAAGGTGAGGTCTGCCTTGGTGTTGACCTGTACCTGGTTGATACCGTCGATGTTCGCCTCGACAGGATCTTCGACGGTGATGATGTTCACGTCTTCTTTGTTCAGCTCGCTCAGTGCGGTATACAGGGTGGTGGACTTACCGCTTCCGGTAGGTCCGGTTACCAGGATGATACCGTGGGGATTTTTCAGAATGTAGTCAAACTGTTCTAATTCGTAGGGTTTGAAGCCTAACTGGCTCTTGTCGCGGTTCAGGGCACTCTTCGCAGCAAGACGCATTACGACTTTTTCCCCGTATACGGTAGGCAGGACGGATACACGGATATCGTATTCCACGCGGTCTACGATCTGGGTGATACGTCCGTCCTGGGGTTTTCTCTTCTCGGAGATATCCATGCCGCCGATGATCTTGATACGGGCGATGATGGCGGACAGTACGTTGACACCGTATCTCGCTCTCTCATAGAGGGCACCGTCGATACGGTAACGGACACGGATGATATTTTCCATAGGTTCGATATGGATATCGGATGCACGCTGGCGGACGGCTTTTTCGATCATGTCCTTGACCAGCATTACGATGGGGGAGCTGTTGATGTTCTCCTCCGTGGCGATATCTTCCACCACATCCAGCTTTTTCTCTTTGGCGTAGGCTGCCAGTGCCTCGGTTACTTCTTCCTGACCGAAATATTTATCGATCGCCAGCATGATGCTGCGGGTGGTGGCTACTACGGGCTCTACCTGGAAGTTGGTGATGATATTGATGTCATCGATGGCGTTGTAATCCAGGGGATCTGCCATGGCAACCATGAGAACGTTGAAGTTATTTTCTTTGTAAGCGAAGGGGAAGATCTTGTTCTTCTTCAGGACGTTGACCGGTACCAGATTCAGTACTTCCTTGTCCACATTGATGCTCTGGAGATCGATCATATCCAGATCCAGCTGTTTGCTCAGTGCCTTCGCCAGGTCATCCTCCGATACGATGCCTTCGTCTACGAGGAATTCTCCCAGCTTCTTACCCTGACGGGCGGGATTGTCCAACGCCTGCTGCAGCTGTTCATTCGAGAGAACACCGCTGTTTACCAGTAATTCACCTAAACGGACCTTTTTTCTGCCTAATTCCATGATCATTCACCTGTTACTTTTACATATTTGGGATATCTGTATAATTGTAGCATTTTTCGTTATAACTTACAATTTTTTTGGCTCAACACTAAAATATTATAGCATATTTTAGATTTATGTAAATTGTTTTTAGTACTTTTGTTGCAATTTTTCTAATTTAAAAAAACGAGAGGCTATCACGCCTCTCGCAAAATCCTTCATCACTCGGTCAATTTTTATTTTACCGTCCTGTCAGAACCGTCACAGGACTCATCATAGATGATGAAGAGAACTTTATCTGTTCCTATTTGTATTATATACATGTTTTTTGTAAATATCAACACTTTTTTATTAATTTACATAATTAATTTTGAGTCCTGTCAGAACCGTCACAGGACTCATCATAAAATATTACCATACACTCATAATACTCTTAAATTTCTTAACATTTTCAGCGGCATCACCTCTGAAAATTGCAGAACCTGCAACAATGACATTGGCACCTGCTTCAAGAACCGTTGCCAGATTGTCAATATTAATTCCGCCATCGACCTCGATATCATATGAAAGATTCAACTCATCTCTTAATCTTTTGACTTCTTTTATCTTATCGACTGATGAAGTAATGAACTTCTGTCCTCCAAATCCCGGATTAACACTCATAATCAATACCATATCAACTCTGTTAAGATATGGTTTTATAGCTGATACCGGTGTGTCCGGATTTAAGGTTATACCAACTTTGAGCTTATACTCTCTTATTTTCTCAATTGTTGCAACAACATCCGAACACGCCTCAACATGAACAGTAATCATGTCCGCTCCTGATGCAGCAAAATCAGCAATATATCTTATTGGCTCGCTTATCATAAGATGAACATCAAAGACTTTGCCTGTTGATTTTCTTATTGACTTTATAACAGGCATTCCATAAGAAATGCTCGGAACAAACATTCCATCCATTACATCAACATGGATATATTCTGCCCCGGCATTATCTATTGTCTCAATCTCTTCTCCCAGCTTGGTAAAATCTGCTGAAAGAATAGACGGCGATAAAATATTCATAATTTTCTCCTTGTTCTTCAAAAGAAATTAATACTTCTTTTTATTTTTCAACTCTTCATACAAAGTGACATAACTTTGATATCTGTCTTTGCTTAGTATTCCCTCATCAACAGCCATTTTAACCGCACATCCCGGCTCATTTACATGAACACAGCCATTAAATCTGCATTTACCCTCAAATTCTTCAAAATCCGGAAAATAATATCTTAAATCCTCTTTTTCCAGTTCAGGAAGCATAAGTGAAGTAAATCCCGGTGTATCACATATATATGACTTTCCATACATATTAAATATCTCTGAATGCCTTGTAGTATGTCTTCCTCTTCCGATTCTGCTTATTCCGCCTGTCTCCATTGTATCTGACTCAAGTAAAATATTAGTAAATGACGATTTACCAACACCTGATGGTCCTGCAAGAATTGTTGTTTTATCATGCAGAAGTTTCTTTAATTCATCTACGCCTTTATTCTCGTATATGCTCATAAATAAAACACGGCATCCACATTTTTCATATATGCTGCGAAGCCTTTCCTGCTCTTTTTCGTCTACAAGTTCCACTTTATTAAAACATACTATAACAGGTACATTCTGGTAATCCATCATAACAAGAAATCTGTCCAGCAGATTCAGGTTTGGAGCAGGGTCTTTAATTGCAAATAAAAGCAGTGCCTGGTCAATATTAGCCGCAGCGGGACGTATAAGCTCATTTTTCCGCTCAAGTATCTCTTCAATATTGCCTTTGAAATTTTCTTCGTCAATTATTTCAATACGTACATTATCTCCTACAAGCGGTTTGATTTTTTTATTTCTGAAGTTTCCTTTTGCTTTACATTCATAAATACCGCAGGCCTCTACATGAACGTAGTAGAAACCTGCAATACCTTTAATTATTTTTCCGTAAACCATATTCTGTTAGTTACTGCCTGCAGCACGCTGCTGACTGTTATTTCCTGTATTGTTTCCTGAACCGGAATTATTATTTCCTGCTCCGTTTCCAGATGCAGCAGTTGTTGTCTCCTGACCTTTACTTACATAAATCTTAACGGATGTTCCTTCCTCAACCTGCTGTCCTGCAGAAGGAGATATATTTATTACTTTACCTTTTTCTACATTAGTATCTTTTGTCTCAACGATACTATAGTTAAGTCCTAAAGATGTAAGAGTATTCTGTGCATCTGTACTATTCATACCAACAACATTTGGCACAGTAACCATCTTTGTCTCTTTGCCCTGGCTTACTGTAATTGTTACAGTTGAACCCGGTGATACAGTTGTGCTGCCTGAAGGTGACTGGCTTATTACCTTGCCCTGTTCTACTGAATCACTGTATGACTGTTTTACCGATACCTTAAATCCGGCAGACTCAAGTAGCGATGATGCTTCAACCTGATCCCGTCCGACAACATTAGGAACTGATGAACTTTCAGGACCTGAACTTATTGAAAGTGTTATTGTTGTATTCTTTGCTACCTTTGTACCTGAACTTGTTCCCTGTGAAATTACTGTTCCTTCAGGGATTGTATTCGATGGCTGATACGTCGCCTTATATCCAAGACCAAGTGAATTAAGTGTTGTCTTTGCTTCTTCCTCAGTCTTACCGATAACACTAGGAACAGAAACTTTCTTTGAAGCATCTTCTTTTGAAGCTGCTGTAGTTGTCTGTGCCTGAGTTGTTGTTTCCTCTTCCTTTTTATTTGAAGAACCACCTATGAAAAGTTTTGCAACAACAAATATTGTTATAATAACTATTAATGCTATAATTCCGGCACCAATCCACTTGAATATCTTATCAAGTTTATCATTATTCTCATCGTCAATATCTTCTTCGTCGTCATCATCGGAATCAGAATCTTCTTCATCGTCATCATCGTCAAGAAGTTCATCATCTAATAATTCATCATCGATATCTTCACTGTCTTTTTTATTTTCTGCCATACTTTCATTACTATTCTGATTTTCCTGTTCATCATTATTTTCGCTGCTTTCCTCTGCAGCCTGAACTGTTTCAGGCTGACCAGGTGCATTATATACAGGCATCATCTTAACAAAATTCTCATCAGGTGCCACAAGAGATTTTTTCAAATCGGCAATAAGTTCTGCTGCATCCTGATATCTTCTCTCTGTTTTTTTCTGTGTACATTTAAGTACAATCATATCAATGCTTACAGGAATACCATCGGCAACTGTCGATGGCTTTGGAATCTCTTCCTGTATGTGCTGTACAGCTACAGAAACTGTTGAATCCCCATCAAACGGAACTGTTCCGGTAAGCATCTCAAATAGTGTAATACCAAATGAATATATATCACTTCTCTCATCTGAATAACCACCTCTGGCCTGTTCAGGGCTTATATAATGAACAGAACCCATTGTAGAAGATGTAATTGTACTTGAAGATGCTGCTTTTGCTATACCAAAATCAGTAACCTTGACTTTGCCATCCCTTGAAATAATAATGTTCTGCGGTTTGATATCGCGGTGCACGATATGATGGCTGTGAGCCGCCTGCATGCCTTTTGCTACCTGGATTGCAATGCTTACAGCCTCTTTATATGGAATCTTTCCCTTCTTTTCTATATATTTTTTAAGGGTAATTCCCTCTACAAGTTCCATTACAATATAATAAATGCCATTTTCATCACCAACATCATATACATTTACAATATTAGGATGTGTAAGTCCTGCTGCTGCCTGTGCTTCTGCACGGAATTTTGATACAAAAGTCTTATCTTCGCTATACTCTTTTTTCAAGACCTTGATTGCTACAAATCTGTTGAGCTTATGACACTTTGCTCTGTAGACATCAGACATTCCACCTGTACCAATCTGTTCCAGAATTTCATATCTGTCTGCCAAAAACATTCCTTTTCTTAACATAAAATTCTCCATTTCTGTTTGCTGTTTCACCTTTTAAGGTTTTATTAAAATGACTGAAATATTATCTT
>OODI01000002.1_pt1 | contig 187976 bp, 157 predicted proteins | sample 1671141 | NCBI WGS metagenome assembly OODI01 (sample SAMN06348126, study PRJEB24527) | human gut metagenome | biome: human gut; feature: ankylosing spondylitis patient; material: feces | host: Homo sapiens | place: China | collected 2015-10 | reverse complement strand
TATTTCAAATATTCAATTTTACTGATACAATTGTATTAGACTTTTAATCAAATTCTTATCCAAATAAATATTTATAATAGGTATCTATCTTTTCTGTATCTTCACAGTTAAATTTATATGTAAGTTTGTGAAAAGGCGTCTGTTCCCTTATTGCCTCCCATATTACCTCATCATATTGTTCAAACAGTCGCAGTAAAAGTTCGTGTGGCGTAGCATTATCTCTTGGAACTATCTTTTTCCAATCATCAAAATATCTCTCAAGGGCAATAGACATAAAATCATGTAATAAAAAATAGTCCATCATGCTGGAATTTCTTTTCCAATATTCATAGCACACTTCACGTGTTACCATTAATAATCTATTATTTGTCTTTGCGCTTATTAACCAACTTGACATATAGGTTGCATGCCCATCTCGCCCAGGCTTTAGACATTGATAAAAAAATAGCTCCGAATCAAAAAAATAGTCCGGTATATTTGGACTACTACAATACACTGTAGCATCCAACCACATTCCACCATACTTGATCAAAAGCTCAAGTCTAAGTAAATCTGTCATATGCGTATTTGTAATCTGACCCTTCTTCCATTTTTCCAGAATGTAATCAGGAAAATGAACGTATTCTTCCAAATTATCATATGATATAAGAATAACTTCCTTGTCCGGGTTGTTTGCCAATACAGATTGATAACATTTTTTAACTATTTCAGGTGCTTCTTCTAATCCCTGAAACCAGCATATCCAAATCTTATTAGAACTCTTATGTTCCTTTTCTACATAATTTCTATCAAATTCTTCAAACTTCCATCTATATTTTTTTTCAAGTTTTTGCTTTGTTTTGAGTATCGCAGATAGACGAAGGATTTCTAATGCTGTTCTACTCTTTCCTAACAGGAAAAATTCTCCTACTCCTGTAAAAAGTGCCCCACCTTTCCAATATTGGCCGAGGAGTTTCATACCACCTTGTTTTTTAAATATTTCTTTTAAATTCATAAACGGATATTTTCCTTCCAATCATTTCATACAATGCTTTTTATATAATGCAATAATTCCGTTTTAAGAATATCTAATGCATCTGCAGCAAATAGTTTATTATCACTTTCTGACATTCTCTTTGTATCACCATGCAAGCGCTTGTTTATTTCTTAAAAAATACATTTTCTGTATTTTAGAAGCTTTTCTAATTATCATAAAAGCAAACAATATAATAACATTTTCCAATACTCTATATATTATTATATATTTGATGCTTTCATCCTTTTAGGATAACTATAGTCTATATTTCCTTATAACAGACCACTTAGGCACTGCATACATCTTCTAATAAATTAGAAACCTATACTACTACATCCCAAATCTCTTTCTTGCTCTTGCCAGATCATCTGCATCATCTACTTCACACCACATTTCTTCGGGCACTTCTACGATATGAGCATCGCATTCACGTAAGTATAATAATGATCCTAATATCTTTTCATAGTAGCTGTTCTCTCCCATATTCTCTACATACCATTTAATAAGAGGCATATACTTACTTTCGACAAATTTTTTTGTAAACTTGTACATATTAACAGTTTTTCTTGCATTTGAATAATCAAATCCTTCGTCCTGCCATTTTCCAAGAACTAATCCCTGCGCAATATCTCCGTCTATGTTTATTACTGATCCATCCATTGTTTTCGGATTAAAAGGACTAACCAAAATGCTGCATTCCCCTTTTCCATCCAACAAGCATGCTAACATTTCCTTATGATAGTAAATGTCGCATTCCAACATGAGCATATCATCATTGCAAAAATCAGCTGCTTGATACAAAGAAACTACATTATTCGTCTCTAAATATCTTGTATTTTCATAGTATGAAATTTTAGCCTCTTTATATGTGGTTCCTATATGTTCTTTGATATAGTCAGCCATATGGCCAACAACAATTCCAATATCTTTTATTCCCAAATCTGTCAAATTATTTAATGCATTCACAAGTAAAGGTGTTCCATTTACCTCCACCATAGATTTGGGAATTTCATTTGTAATAGGTTGCAGGCGTTTTCCAAATCCAGCTGCCAAAATAAGTGCTTTCATAATGTTCTCCTATCCTATTGATGTAATGTAATATATTCCTGTTTTGCTTTACACAAAGCCAAATATAACGGATCTATAACTATCTTATCATTTATCACTTTACTTATTTCACCTTTATACTTATCGTATAAAATAGGTAATTCGGTGCATCCTAATATGCATGCATCCCCTCTTGTTATAAAATCAATAAAAAGACTTTTTACTTTTTCATCATAGCAATTGGTTTTGACCGCTTCTATACAAATTCTTAAATTTTCAAACTCATTTTCTCCTGGAGTATCACATTGTATGTTTGAAGCTACTAACTTTTGATTATATACCTCTGATAAAATCGTTCCTTCCGTAGCTAACAAATAAACCTTTCTAATCTTTTTTTTCGTTAATTCACAAACACACTCATCAATAATATTTATGACGTAATTTTTTATCTCTGGATGTAACTTATAAATATCATTTAAAAAAACATGTGATGTATTACATCCTAAGATAATCCGGCTAGCCCCTGCACTAATTAAATTCTGCATTGAAGCAGACATTCTACTTATAAGTTCTTCTCTTTTCTCATTATACAAAATTGCTCTTACACGACTGGGCATAGTACAATTATTATCAATTATGATTCTAGGCCTATCCCATTCTTTTTCTGCCGGAAATATTTCCGCATATTGTTGAAAAAGGTGAATCGTAGCATATGTTCCCATGCCGCCCAAAACTCCAAGTACATATTCTTTTCCATTTTCCTTTTTATCCATTGTTACACCTATTACCTTTCAAAAGCTCGATACCCATGATGCGGAACTCTATCTTTTTTCGGAGGCAATTCCATATAATTGCGGAACAATTTCGACAAAGCTTTTTCCCACTCTTTGGGTACTCGAAATTGAGCATCTTCAAACTGTAATTTTGTATATGGTTCCATCCATTCTATTGGATAAATCCCCCTCACTCCGTCTATTCCCCAAACAAGACAGCCAACATACCTAGATTCATCATATTTGTATTTAGTAGCCATCTTACTTAGTTTTTTCTCAAAATAATTCTTTCCTAATAATTTAGCAACCACAAAAGCAGCTGGTTTAATCAATAGTTTCTTTATCGACTTAGTATTGCCCTTAACGCATTTTTGTCTTGTTGACAAGTAAAACAATGATGAATTTCTTGCTGCTTTTCCTTTTCTCTCAGCCACTTCTTCTTCTGTCTGTCCAACTCCATCCCACGGATATACATCTATAAAAATTCCAATTCCATAATCATCTTCATTTTCAACATCAAGTATATATCGCTCATCGCTTACTCTGCTGATCATATAAGGATATTTAGCATTATTCTCAAAGCTGTACAATTTTAATGGCTTTATTTTTTCTTGATTTTCCTGCATATATGCAAGAAATTTCTCATAATCTGGACGCGGCATAACAATATCAATATCATCATCCCATGGAATAAAACCTTTATGTCTCACTGCTCCTAAAAGAGACCCTCCATATAAGTAATACCTAAAATTGTTTTCATTGCAAATCATATCAACTTTCTTACAAATTTCTAAAGAAATCAGTTGTATTTCTCTTAATGATAATTCTCTTCCCATAAAGTTCTCCTATATAATTTCGTTACATATTCATAAACACTTTCGAATATTTAGCGCAGATACTTTTCCAACTATATTCCATTTTTATTCTGTTTTTTGCCTTTTTGCCCAATTCCTCTACTTGCGCATCTGTCATTGTATCTGTAAAATTTATTAACTTCGCAAGGCTATCCTTGTCTAAAGACCAATATAGTGCTGCATCTTCAGCAACTTCCCTGTTAAAACCAACATCATACAATAGGTTAATTTTTGTGCTCCCCAATGCCTCTAACAAGGAAGGATTTGTCCCTCCCACAGAATGTCCATGAAAATAGGCATATGCTTTTTCCCTAATTTTCTTCAACAATTTCTCATCATATACAGTGCCTACAAATTTAATTCTCGAATCTTGTTTAAAATGGAGTTTTTTCTCCAATTCATTCAAAAATCTTTCATTTGCTGTAGTAATGATTGCAAAATCCTTTTTCGTAGCAGATTTCATGAATTCACGAATCATTGTTTCAAAATTATTTTCTGGCACAAATCTTCCACAACTCATATAATACTCATTTGGTTTTAACCCATGCTTTTCTAGCCAGCTTTTAAATTCAGGAGCATTATCATCCAATTCAGATAGTGTTGTCTCCGAACCATACGCAATGAACGTTGTCTTCGGTTGATATTTTGCATACTCCTGTTGTATATATGTTTCTATATTTACGCTATCACATATACACAAATCTGCATGTTTCACCATCAAACGTTCTGATTCTTTCCAATATTTACGTATAGGTGCACTCCATTTTGCCCTCATCCACTCATGTCCATCTGGGTTTAAATACACTTTTCCACCCAATTTATGGATTTTTTTAACAAAATGACTCATAAACGGACCAATACGACAAGCCATGATATAAACTATCGGGTTCTCAATTTGTTTTCTCCTGATAAGCTTGCACGCCTCACTTAAAGCCTTTACATCATAGAAGATCGCTTGTGCCGCCCCTATCTGTGGCACTCGAATCAAATAACAATCAGCATTATAAAATGTAAATTCTGTTGTATTCTTTATTTGTACTCCTGGAAGCGTCGTTACATCCATGCGCCCACTGCCATTAGCTTTGCAATATACATAGTAATGAATGTTTTTCTGCTCTCTATGATATTCTAATAGTTTATATATAAAAGACTCATATCCTCCATATTGTCCTATTGATTTTGCTCCAATCAGTATTGGGGATACAACCTTATTTTCCATTCCTTTGTATACTCCTATTTATCATGTCTTTTATTTGGAACCCCTTCCAAACAGCACCACACCTACTGTCTGTATCAATATCTTCACGTCCTGCTTTAATGACCATTCATCTATGTATTTTAGGTCTAATTTCACTACATCATCAAAATCCTTAATATCACTTCTTCCACTGACCTGCCACATACCTGTAAGTCCAGGAGTAATACTTAATCTTCTACGGTAGTAAATATTATATTGCTCAAATTCATCCACTGTCGGCGGTCGGGTTCCTACCAGACTCATATCGCCTTTTAATACATTAAAAAACTGCGGCAACTCATCAATACTGGTCTTACGAATAAATTGTCCTACTTTCGTAATTCTAGGATCGTTATCCATTTTGAACATTAAGCCCTTGACTTCATTCTGAGCCATCAGTTCTTTTTTTCGTTCTTCCGCGTCAATGTACATAGAACGAAACTTGTACATTTTAAAACGTCTTCCATTTTTTCCAATTCGCACCTGTGAGAAAAAGACCGGCCCCTTAGATTCCAACTTAATAGCTAACGCAACAAAAGGTGTAAACACTAGCGTAATTAATACGCCTACGCTCGCTCCTACAATGTCCATCAATCTCTTGATCATCATACGACGATAATCCATCTCCGTCATAACATATGTCATCACAGGCATTCCCGCAAACTTCCCCACACTACTGCAAGGAATTTCAAAGCCAAACTGCTCCACACAATTATGGCATACAATTCCCATCGCAAGAAAAGACTGCACCATAAGTTCCAGTTCCTGATTATTCATATGTGGGCAGTATAAAAGTACAACATCTACAGCACCCTGCCTTGCCACATCAATAACGTCTTCTTCTTTCGCCACAACCTGAACGCCATGAATATTTTCTCCCACACGGTCTTCGTCTATCAATGCTATAGCACTGATTTCATAGCTCCATGCCGCATCTGTCTCAATCTGCTTCATGACATGTTCTGCGTCTTTTCCCGAAGTGACTATCATCACTTTGTCACTGCTACGGCTCTTACTATAGTAACGACGCATATAACTCTTAAAGGCGATTCGAACTATATAAGTTATTACAGTATTAATCACAACAAAATAGCCTAACAATAGTCTGGAAAATTCCAATTCTAATCGAAAAGCATAAATATATGCACCTGTTGCCAGAAAGAGAATCACATTATAGCGCACTACTCTTAGCAATTCGTAATAGTACCCTCTCTGAAAAAAATGCTTATATTCGTTTGTAAAAAAATTATTCAGCATACAAATCAATAGAAATGGCAAATAAATCTGAGCAATCTCACGGTTTCCTAATGGAGATTCTGTCCCATGAAATCGTATCATGTATGCCAGTCCATAAGATACTGTAATACAGATTACGTCTAGTAGAAATAAACCATAGCTTTCTATAATCTGATATTTCTTGTTATAGTTATTCATTCCTTACTTTGTTCCCCTGAAATAAAATCTGTGACAAATAAAATAGTGGCAAATTCCATAATACACTAAGTGGTAACAGTTCCATAAAACCGTATATTGCCATAATACCAAGGGCAATGGTTATATAATATTGACCTTTCCTATTACAATACCACATGCCTGCCACATAAGCAACTAAGCCGATTCCAAAGAGAATCCACCCATAATTATATAACATATCAAAATACATACTATCATAAGGTTTTTGTGGAATATGTCCCATTAGCAAATATCTTACTTGGTCATATACCTCACCAATATTATTTATTCTATCATTTAATAATACATCAATCCATTGGCTAAAGTCTTGGTTTTTTCTTGCAATTAGTGGAAATATCATTGTACACGTTCCAAGCAATACCGGAATTGCTGGATATAAGTTCATATACCACTTCAATTTATGAAATCGTTTTGCAATTACGTATCCAATGATTGCAATACACAGTACTCCCCATACAAGTATTCCTGTTCGACATATCAAAACTTTGTAGGCTCCTAACAATATTATGGTTCCCACTACATAAGCATACCATTTCAATTTGTCCTGATAAACTGCAACGGCCAATAGTAATACTACAAAAATATTAGCAAACGCCATGTTAGGCTGATAATATCCATAACACGGGATTGCCATATATGTTCCATTTTTAGGCAGCCATGCCATCTCATTCTCTATCACCCCAGTAGCCGCCAGCGTAAGTGTCCCCACCGTCAGCACCGCCTTTTCCCACAGTGCATATTTCATCACCTTATCCAGGTTCACATTCTTCGCGCCAAAGATTGCCATAACCGTAAGGATCAGTGTTTTTTCGCCATTTCGGAAAAAATTCACACCGAAAAGCAGGGTCAATACGGCCATGATTGCAATCTCCTGCCACGTAAAATCCGTTACCGCCATCTTCAGCAGCAGAAACAGCGTTGCCACAGCAAATACATAGAGATAGATTCTGTCCTCTGAATTAAGTCCCATGGAGGTCATGCCTGTCATGGGGAGCAGGAACAGCATATAAAATATTTCCTGATAGTTTGCTATTTTTTTTCGTAATTCCAACATATTATTTTTCCTCATCAATATCCATAAATTCTCTGCAGTAGCGCCACCGTCTCCCGCATATCCGTTGCTTCTTCATATTCCGAATCGTCCGCGGTTTCGGCGATCCGCTTCATTTCCCGGAATAGTCTCTTCTGTTCGTTCCTAAGATCTCTGGACTGGGCATAGCGCAGGCTGGATACGAGAAGTCCGAAATATCCCTCCCGGAACTCTATGTTCTCCGGGTACAGCTCCATCCATTCTTTGGCGTGGCGGATCACGGTGTCCGGTGTCTTGCGGTAGTCCGCTGTCTGCATGTAATACGCCTGGCTCACGCTGACATACGCCATTCGAATTAATTTGGACTGCGGAAACGTCTTTAGATGCTGCTGTATCGTTTCATAGGTTTGTGCTTCCACTTTTTCACGTTTCACCGCAATATTGGCCATGCACAGGCTTTCAGCTTCTGCCGCTTCACAAATATTTTGCTTCTGGCATATGGTATGTGTCAGATCCTCCAGGCGTTGCAATCCTGAAGTATCATCCTTTCTCATCAGATATCGAACTGCCTCTCTGGTTGTTTCCATAGACAGCCGACACATTTTCTCCGGGTATTCCCACTGAGCGAGAAGTTCGCCGATCTTCTCCCACTCCGGCTGGAGATCTGCTTTTCTGTCTTTGTACAGCTTCAGGTGCTGCAGTCTAGCATAATTGTCGCAACAGAATTCGCCGATTTCCAGGACTTTCTGCAGTTCTTTTGCTAATTCCGTGCATTTGTCCAGGAATAGGCTGTATTTCTCCACTTGTTCCGCATTGTGCAGTCCTACCCCATAGGCCTCCAGAATATCTATGGCTTCTTTTCGGAAGCTTATTTTCTCTGTGGTTTCCTGCAGATAGGTCACGAAGCGAGAGCTGCTTTCGAATAACCGCTCCATATCTCCTCGTTCCGTCAGCGCGATGGCGATTCTTCTCCATACTTCCAGCGCATACTTGTAGAAAATCGGTTCGCTCTGCAACAAAGCATCCTCTACGGCCCGCAGGTCCTTCACTGCCCGCAGATTCGGCAGCAATCCCATATAATATTCAAAGTAATTCAGCACCTCCGCCGGCGGTGTGATTGCCAGTTTCTGTAGCTTCCGGTTATCCGGCCAGTCTTCCAGCGCCAGCGCAATAAAATGAGCCAGTCCCATCTTGGAATTTGCTCTTGCCAGTCTGGCGAAGCGTTCGATATCTCTTTCATTGATTGCATACGATACGATATATTCTTTGATGATATCCGGGAAGATTGGTTCCACGATCCACGCATACGGCGGTAAGGCTGCAATTCTTTTGCATTCAGCCTCATGGAGCTCCTGTACTCTTCTCTTTTGTTCCGGCGTTGCAGCGCCGGCATTGACCAGCATCCACAGATACATTTCCTCCGGGTTGGCATCCAGTTTTGCATAGGCTGCCATATATGCGAACCGCTCATCCGCGTCTAAGCTTCGGATAACCTCCGCTGCCTCTTCATTGCCGTTTTCCTCCAGTTTATCCGGGTCATTCAGCATTTCCACGATGGAATCTCCCTCTTCGGTCTCCACCAGTTCGTCCATCCGTGTATACAGATCCAGGAACAGGTTTTCCGCCCCGGGACGTGCACTTTTCTCATCAAAATATTGGGTCAGTTTCCGGCAGTCTTCACTCAGATAGTCATCTCCATATCTGTCGGTAAGGTTAAATTCACCGATAGCACAGGCCACCGCCAGGACACGCAGGTAGGAATCCACCAGTTCTTCCTGCCCCAGCAGGACTCCCCAACGCTTCTTTTCCTTGTTCAGATATTCTGACAAAAGTTCTTCCGTGGAATTCAGCTGGATATGCCCCTCTTTACCGATCCATACTTCGATATACACACTCAGATACAGCGGACGGTCACAATCTGCCGCCATGGATCCGTGATATGATTTCTGTATTTCTTCCGCCGTATTTTGTCTGTGATCACTGCAGTGCTCAATAAATTCTGTCTTTTCCAGCAGGGGAAGATAGCTTTCCAGATAGTTTTCCGTATAAATCAGTTCCTCCTGCTCTCCCAGTGCTGTCAGACACAGTGCCTGTTCTCTGTAGCTTCCGGCTTCAAATTCCAGTCTTGCATCGGGGACCATCTCCCGTTTCAGGCGGATCAGCCAGTCATCCTCTGTGGTTCGTTTCCGGCGCTCCAACAGGAGAATTCTAAGTTTAAAAGGCGTATTTTCGAAAGCCGTAAGATAAGCCGCAATGGTATCCGCACACTCTTGCTCCTGCCCCAGTACATAATCGAAGATCACAACGGTATCTGTAAAAGGCCGGAACTGCCACACTGCATCCGCTTTCTTTTTTGCAAAATAACCGAACCAGTGGGAGGGCATTTTCCGCAGCCATTCCAGCGCCAGGCGGCTTTTGCCCATACCGCCCTCCCCAAGAATCGTCCACCAGGAGAACTTCTTGTCCTCTTCCAGGAAATGATACAGTGCTGTCTGCTCGGTCTCTCTGCCAATAAATTTCAGGAATCCGTTGGTAAAATGCATTCTGCCGAAAGCCGATGTTGCCTTTCTGCTCTCCCGATAAGGATTCACAGAAATCAGCTCTTTTAATCCATTTCTTCGTTGCAGCCGCAGCAGTGCCAGCTCTTTCAGGAATTCCGGCAGATCCGTATATTCGTCCCCATAGGGAATGATTACCGCGTTGCCCGGCAGCAGTGGTGCCGTATCTCCCTTTTTCATCAGGTAAAAATAAGGGATGTCGAATGTTTCTAATTTTTCCGAAGCAAAAGACAGAAATCCCGCCAGATTCGGGTCTTCCACAGTTCCACCGCAGCCGACGATTATGATCGGATAGGTGCTGAGAAGATTCTGGATAAACTGCGCTCCGCTGTTATCCAGAATGCTCTGGTACTGGGAGCCGTCCGCGATGATGTCATCCACCCCGTTTTCCTTATCATATCTTCCATGCAGATGGATCACACGATTCGGGCTTTTTCCCCGGATCACAGAGAGGATATCCGCCGGTGTCGTATAAGAGATCCCAGGGTTTCCTACCGATTCCTCGATCAACATATCATAATTTGTCGTTGTGATCAGATCTCCCGCACGCCAGATCTTCTGTAATACCTCCATGAGAATCTGATTGACAGGATGTACCGATGCGATGGTCTGATCCATAAAATTTTGATAGTTTCCTGCCGCTTTTAATCCCGCCAGCAGATAGGTAGCCGCATCGATCAGTTCCGACGTTGTCCATCTGCCGATTTTTTGCTCCAGTTCGGTCTGTTCCGCAACCGTCAGATACTCTTTCCCGGCCAGAAGCCACTTTGTCCAACTCAGCTGATGAGCTCCCAGAGACATGGATGCCCCTGCGCCGCATAAATATACGATTTTTTCGCTGTCTGTCACTGCGGACATCAGCTGTGGATACGCTGCAGCCGATATTACGGGCATCTCATGCACCTCCTTGTCTCATTATTTTCTCACTTTATTTTTCACCAGCATCCAGTAATATTTCATTTCCTCACTTCTGCCATACAGCAGGAAAAATACTGCGTGGAACAGGATCACGGCCACGGTTCCCGAAGCCAGCAGGTTCGGGATCGGGCTCCATCCGGCCAACGGGCGGATGCACAGTTCCGTCATTCCGAGGATTCCCAATAGTACCAGCAGATGTCGCAGTGTCTGTCCCATATATTGGCCATAGCCCATACCGAAGAGTGGTTTGCACACATATTTCGGGTAACTGTAGAGGTAGACTACCAGGCTGCTCAGGATCGTGCCGAGGAATACTCCTGCTGCCCCCATCAGCTTGGCGAGCACAATGGATACCGTCAGGTTCACAACAGCTTCCACCAGAGGGATCCTGCGGTCTTCATGGAAGATGCCTGCTGCCTCCTTAAAAGTATTCACCGAGGCCCGCATTCCCTCCATATAGAAATTCACCACCAGTACAAACAGCACGGTCTTATCAAACAGGAAGTCCTCTCCCAGCCACAGTGTTACCATCGGCTGCAGCACGGCGTACATTCCCACTGCCACGCAGCCGAAGCACCAGAAATTGATAAAGTCGATCTTCCGGTATACCTCCCGGTTTCCCTCCCGGTTGCTGTCTAACAGGAAATTGCCCACACTGTTGGTCAGGGTCTCGAAGATCCGATTCAACAGGGCTGTGATACCGCCGATGATCAGATGATAGTTTGTATAGAGGTTCATAACTCCCAGTCCCAGAATGCCGGTAATCACGATACTGTCGCTTCCGGTGACCAGCATTTTTCCCAGTTTATGGCACAGCAGACCTTTTACCTTGGTCACGATATCCGTCTTGACCTCTTCCGGGACCGGTGCCACCTCTTTTTCCCGGGTAAAGGGATATTTTTTGCTGATATACAGGGAGATCAGCAGGTTGGATACCACCTTCCCCATAGTCTTCACAATGAGAAACAGGATAAAATTGTGGAATGCCACCAGCACATAGACCTGCAGAGCATTCTGTACCAGATACGTAACAAAATAGATGGTATCCGGGATATAATTCATCATGTCCGCGTAGAGCAGTGATTTCTTATATGCCAGAAAATAAGAACACAGGCAGTCCACAAGGAACAGGGCATAGATCAGATAAATGCTGTCCGGGATCTCCACATCCCCGACCAGCATCGGCAGGAACAGTCCTACTACAACGCCAATCAGAAGCACTACGCCGGAGATCACTATGTAACATTTCTTGTAAAAATGCAGCAGTGTATTGATCTTCGCCGTATCCCGTTCTGCCACCGGCTGATACATATGGTAGATAATGGCAGTTCCGATCCCCAGATCCGCCAGCGACATCATGGAAATAATACTGCTGAACAATCCGTTGATGCCGTTATAATCCCCGCCCATGGTAGAGACCAGCGCTTTCTGCACGATAAAAGCCGTGATCAAGATGATGGCGTTGGTGCCTACGGATGCTATGACATTGATGATTGATTTCTGGGTTCTCTTCATGAACGATTTCCTTTTTGCGTAAGTATCCTGTTATGTTCTGCCGCCATATTTTCTATGGTGTAGCTCTGGATCCTGTCGATGGCACGGGCAGACATTTCTTCTCTGCGTTCCGAAGACTCTGTCAGCGCAAGGAGTGCCTTTTTCATCTGTTCCAGATCCTCGTTGACCACAATGTAGCCTTCCTCTCCGTTTCGGATCAGTTCCAGTGCGGCTATGCAGCGGTCTGTGCTGATCACAGGGAGTCCTGCTGCCATAGCTTCATTGATCACCAGTCCCCAGATATCCTCCCTGGTGAAGAGTGCAAAAATATCCATGGCCCGGAAGAATTTCATCAGCCGGTCTTTTAGCATAAAATCCAGGAAATGAACATTCTGCAGATGATTTTCCTCACAGATCGCCAGGTATTCCTGCGGAGGGGTTCCCCCGACGATATAGACTCCTGTATTTTCCGGCAGGTCCTTACAGCAATGTAACAACAGATCCATGCCTTTCCGAGGGATGAACTGTCCCACGGATATAACGGCACATTCCTCCGCAACTCCGAATTCCTCTTTCCACTGCTTTTTCTCTTCCGCGGTCAGTTTCTCTGTCAGGCAGTCGGCCTTTTTCACGGAAGTAAAGGGATAGCGGATAATGTTCTCCGGCTTTGCACCGTAGGTGATGCAATACCTGTCAAATTCCTTTGAGCTGCTGAGGCATTTTTCTGCCGCTCTGATAATATAACGTTTTAATGTTGCTTTCACACCGGAAGCCTGCCCGGCAAATCCCCCGTCTCCTTCATAATAGTACGGAATCTTCCTATGTTGCAAAGTATATGCCGCCAATAGTGCCGTAGGAGATGCCAATACTGTCAATACCACAATATCATACAACCCCTTCTGTAAATATTTTACGATCTCCGGGCAAAACGCAGTATCTGCACTCATTCGCCGGCCTTTTAATATGATTCCCTCAAAGGTATCAAAACAATATTTTTTCCATTCTTCACTTCGTTCTGTTGAAGCATCCGTTTCAAACAGTGCTGTCAGTTCACAATATTTTCCCAGTTCGTTATAGAAATCTACTTTATACGGAGACGGGATATTGGTTATATATAATACCTTCATCTTTTTTCCCCATAGACAGTCAGGACTTCCTGTCCAAATCTTTGCTTTGAAAAAAATGTTACTGCTTCTTCCATTTCCCCGCTAATACCTTTTTTTCTGCATTCACGAATAACCTTTTCAATCTCCGCTAAGTCCCCTGTCACTATGGTTCCGGCTCCTTTTTTCACAACTTCCGCGCATGCTGTATCGGCATATACAATCGGCCAGGTGCCGCATGCCATAGCTTCTGCCACCGTCAGGCCAAACGTTTCCTCTCTGCTTGGATTTACAAATACATCTGCCGCCGTATAAATCTGTGCCAGTTTTTCGGGGGTATCCGTCCTTGGCAGGCCTAAAACATTTGCCGGCAAAGAAGCAAGCTGCCCTTCGCTGAGTCCGACCAATACAATCTTATATTCCTCCCCCAGTCTGTCAGCCAATGCCAAAAATGTAGAAAGCCCCTTTCTCTCTACCCACACGTTGGCAACTCCCAGAACCACAAATTTATTCTCCAGATGATATTTTTTACGGAAATCGCTTGGTGTCGGCCGGTATATATCGAGATCAATTCCATTATAAATCACCCGAACCGGATAATCCTTCAGGAAGCTCTCTTTCACCCTTTCTGCCAGCCAGTAAGAGGGAACCAGCAATGTCATATCTTCTATTCCGGTAAACGCTTCCTTCTTCCTGAGATAATTCTGTCTGGAACGGTCTATTCCCATGCTGGCCGGATATTGACGGGTCAACGGACAATGGTGGCATTCTTCTTTCCATTTATCGCATCCCACCTGTTGAAAGTATACGCAGTGCCCCGTAAAAGGCCAGCAGTCATGCAAGGTCCATACCACCTTTATCTTTTTCCGTTTCAAATAGCTAAACAGTAACTCTATGTTAATATAATATCCATGCAGATTGTGTAAATGGACAACATCCGGATGATACTCCTCCACCTTTTTCAGGAATTCTATCGTTGCACGACGGGAAGAAAATCCCTGAGCATCCCAAAGTCTTGTTGCCACCGCATGCATTTTGCAATCCCACATCGTACCGATTTCTATTGTTTTCCGATTCCCCGGATCATTATGAAATTTATGTTCTCCGTATGCAATAATGCAATCATGTCCATTATTTACCGCAGCATCGTACAAATCTGTAACAATACGTCCGGTTCCAGTCACACCGCAGACAGAGTTGACCTGCAATATTTTCATAGTAAACCTCTTTTCTCTGATTTCTGACAATTCGATTTGCGGATTCATTACCCCAGAATCAGCTTCGCAGCTTCAATAGCCACGCATTCGATCAGATACCATCTGCTGTATCCGTTGATACGGTAGCAGTACAGATATCTGTCCCGGATCCGCTTCTTCGCCGCCTTCAGATTCTTGTGGTTACTGGCACCTCCCATGTGGAAATTCGCCAATACCTTATCCACGGTGACGATCTGTTTTCCCAGCTTCCGCATCTGGAGGAAGAATCCGTAGTCATCATGGATGCCCAGCTGGCGGAAGGGATATTTTTTGTAACATTCCGCCCGCACAAAGGTCGTAGGATGATTCCAGTCTCTGGAGGTCTGAAACTTTCTGGTCCTTGCTCTCTTGACAAAGGTACTGCCGCCTGCTTTATGCATTCGTATATCGGCATACATGAGGTCGCAGCCTGTCTTCCGGAACGTATCTACTGCTGTCTGCACGGCTTCCGGTTCATACCAGTCATCGCTGTTGATGATACCGATGATGTCACCGGTGGCATTGCGGATGCCCTTGTTCATGGCATCGTAGATGCCGCTGTCCGGTTCGCTGAGAACGTGATAGCGGATCCCTCTCGTCTCGAGCCGGGAACGGTAGGATTCTGCGATTTCCACGGTCCGGTCCCTGCTGGCACCGTCTATGATCCAGTATTCGATGTTTGTATAGGTCTGTGCCAGTACGGATTCTATCGTATGAGCCAGTGTCTGCTCACTGTTATAGGACACCGTGATAATACTGACCAGGGGTTCTTTTTTCTCTTTCCTGCCGGCATTGCGGGCAATGGTCAGGGTGCCGAAAGCCTTCCTGTCCAGCTTCCCCGGCTTCCCCGGAAGATAAAATGCCATTCTGACGAAAGGATTCAGCCATCCGGCATGAAATATGTGTCGTCCGGAGGCCTGTGCCAGCTCGAAGACCATATCCGGGGTACTGCGGTAAGCATCCTCCTGGGGCCAGAAGAGTCCGCCCTCTCCGGACTCCGCCAGTGTCCGCAGATACTCACACAAATGGTCGATCCGAAGCACACTGCGCTCATTATGGTAAGTCGGGAACAGGGGCAGCTTCTGTGCCATTTTGACCAACGTCTTGTAATTCCCCTTGCAGCCGGGGCCGTAGATCATGGGGAGGCGTAAGATTGCCAGCCTTGTCCCTGTGGACGCTTCCGCTGCGAACAATTCCTGCAGCTTCTGTTCCGCCTGCCATTTGCTGTCTCCATAAAAATTGGAAGGAGCCGGCTTCGTATCCGCCGTGATCCGGACCGGTTTCCGACTGTTACTGCTGTCTCCGTAGACAATGATGCTGCTGAAGTAGACATACTGTGCGGCACCGTCTGCAATGACCTTTTTTGCCACCTCTACGGCCAGGTCACAGTTGATGGCATAGTACTCCTGCTTCTGCTCTTCTGTGAGACTGCTGATATCTGCATGGGCTTTGCCGGTGACATTCATCACGCTGTCATATCCGAACCAGTCTATAGCTTTCCAGGCATCTCCCCGCAGGCTGACGATATCTGCCTGATATTGTCCGGGATATTTGGTTGTAAGGTAATTATGAAAAGAAGTGCCAATATAACTATTGGCACCCAGGATCAGTATTTTTTTCATTTTTTGTCGGAATTCTCCTTATTATGTAGACTCCCGGTGCCGCCTTCCACGACACCGTCCTGCCTGAGTACGCTTACAAAGGTACCGAAAAAGCAGCGGAGATCCATACCCAGACCATATTTTTTCACATAGTCACCGTCCAGCTTTGCTTTGACGGGAATCTCCAGTTCGTCTCTGCCGTTGATCTGCGCCCAACCGGTGAGTCCGGGAAATACATCATTGGCTCCGTATTTATCCCGCTCTGCGATCAGATCATACTGGTTCCAGAGAGCCGGCCGCGGCCCCACGATGCTCATATCTCCCTTGAAGATATTGAAGATCTGCGGGAGCTCATCCAGACTGGTTCTGCGTAGGAAACTGCCGGTACGGGTAATATACTGTTCCGGATTGCTCAGCATATGGGTCGGCATGTCCTTCGGTGTGTCTGTCCGCATGGTGCGGAACTTATAGATCTGAAAATAGCTTTTATGGATGCCTACCCGTTTCTGAGTGAAAAGGATCTGTCCCGGAGAGTCCAGCTTGATGGCAACACACAGGATCAGGAGAATCGGTGACAACACAAGAATACCAATGCCGCTTAACAGGACGTCAATGGCTCTCTTTATCGGGGTATAAGTGCGGATGCGCTTCTTCATTGCTGTGGTCATATGTGTTCTCCCTTCGTGCTACTCCTGTGTCGGGTGATAGGTGGTCACGATTTTTTCCACTGCTGCCCGGATATCACTGTTCTCATCCATAGCTTCCCGCTCCAGCTCCACCAGCTGACTGCGGAACACTTCCTCATCGAATTCAATGGGTTTGCCGATGAAGATCATCTTATTGGCCGTTTCCTTCAGCCCTTCTTCGTTCATCAGCAGTTCTTCGTACATTTTTTCCCCGGGACGTAAGCCTGTAAATACAATCTGAATATCCTCTCCGACACGATAGCCGGACAATTTGATCAGGTTCGTGGCCAGATCCAGAATTTTCACCGGCTCTCCCATATCCAGCACGAAGATCTCTCCACCCTTCGCATAGGCCCCGGCCTGCAATACCAGAGACACCGCTTCCGGAATTGTCATAAAATAACGGATAATGTCCGGGTGCGTCACCGTCACAGGGCCACCCTCGGCGATCTGTTTTTTGAACAGAGGGATCACGCTGCCATTGCTCCCCAGTACATTACCGAACCGGACCGCCACATAGTTGGTCCGGGAGCTGCGGTTCATGGACTGGATCAGCATCTCACAGAGGCGTTTGGAGGCCCCCATGATATTCGTGGGGTTTACCGCCTTATCCGTGGAGATCAGGACAAATTTGTCCACACCGTAACGATCTGCCGCCTGTGCCACCTTGTAAGTTCCGAATACATTGTTTTTAATCGCTTCATGGGGGCTGTCCTCCATGAGGGGCACGTGTTTGTGTGCCGCTGCATGATACACGATATTCGGCCGGTAAGTCTCGAAAATATTGTCGATACGCTCTTTATTCCGTACGGATGCGATCAGCACCACCAGATCCAGATCCGGGTACTTGCGGCTCAGTTCCTGTTGGATGTCATAAGCGTTATTTTCATAAATATCGAGGATGATCAGCTGCTTCGGATGATGGGCTGCCAGTTGTCTGCACAGCTCGCTTCCGATAGACCCACCGCCTCCGGTGACCAGTACGACCTTACCGCCGACATGTTCCAGCACTTCCTCCGTGTTGATACGGATCGGCTCTCTGCCCAGCAGATCCTCAATCTCCACTTCTTTCAGACTGGATACGGAGACATCGCCGTTGATCAGCTGATAAGTTCCGGGAATGGTCCGGAGTTTACAGCCGGACTCCTTGCAGATATCCAGAATCTCTTTTCTCGTCTGCACACCGGCGGAGGGAATTGCAAAAATAATCTCATCAATACTATATCGTCCTACAGCGTCCAGAATGCTCTCTCTGCCACCGACGATCGGTACTCCGCGCATCAGTTTGCCGTGACATCCGGGCTGGTCATCGATAATGCATTTGGCCCGCATACTCAAATAGCGGCTGTTCTCGATCTCCTTGAGGATCATATCACCGCCGGCTCCCGCACCGATGATCATGACATTGACACAATGTTCCTTACCCAACAGGTTCATGCGTTTATTATTGATCAGACGTAAGATACGATAGCAGAAACGGATACAGCAGATGGCCAGTGTCAGCAGGAAAAAGTACAGCACCGAATAGCTTCTGGGCATCCGGTTATCCGTAAATTTACAATAGACGAGCTGCGCCAGCGATGCACAGGCAGTCGCCCCCACGATATTGACCAGTTCATTGGCACTGGCATAGCGCCATACACTGCGGTACAGCTTCCATATCACAAAAAACAGCAGAGTTCCTATAATATTCGGAATCAGGAGGTTCTCGCAATGTTTAAAAAACATAGGATCAATATCCTGAAAGGAAAAATCATACCGGATATACAGTGCTGCAAAGGACACCAGCAATATGGACATAACATCCATGATCACCAATGCAATGATTCTTTGCAGAGGAACCTTTGAATTATATCTATTCTCCATCACAGATTGCCTTTCTCCAAGCGATGAACAGCATGGTGATCGTCAGGCTGGATACTCCCCAGGAATACTCCAGCAGACCGAATGTCACCGGGATCAGCACAAATAATTGTGCCGCTGCCGACGCAGAATCTTTCATTTTCGCATAATTCCTGCCCAACTTTATCAGAGACCACAGCACCAGCACTGCAAACAGGAGCATCATCGGAATACCGAAATCCGTACCGTATTGCAGGAAAATATTGTGCGCATGTCCCACCCAGTAATACTGGTGCAATTGAAAGCCCTGTTCGGAATAAGGATGTCCTGTCAGGTTCAACTGACTGATATAGTATTTATAAATGGTACTCCGTACCAGCAAGGTATCCGTATCCTGTTCCGGCTGTAACAGCGGGATCTTATTCGCCGGAGTCTCGGTCTGTGCTTCTGCTGCTTCTGCTTTCATTGCAAGGGGGGAATGTTCCAGTGCATTTTCAAAAGTATCGAAAATTCTCCCCAGAGCTGCATCAAGACATTCATCGATATCTACGAATTTTTCTGAATTCCAGGGATCCCAGGAATGAACCTTTCCCTCGTTCCACTCTCCCCAGAACCATACCGGATGGTGGAACACGGGAGGCAGATACCTGATAGCGCTAAAACAGATGGGGAACGTTAAAAGCAAGCACAAAGACAATGCCATCAGATTTTTGAACCATTTTTTATATTCCTTTAATTTACAGATCATCCACAGGAAGCAGCCGATCATCAGAACAGCCACCACCCAGCCGGTGCGCCCTATGGTCAGCAGTTCAAAGGTCAATACCACGCCGGCCCCCAGCCAGTAATACAGCCGGATCCACTTGTTGCACCGGTTCTTCGTCACATACAGGATCTTCGCAAAGACCGCTGCCAGTACTTCCAGATAAAACAGCGCATTCAGGTTCGGATTGTTATATATTCCCTGATATCTTACACTGTCGTAAGGACGGAAGACACAGCAAAATCCCTGAAATACGAAGAATCCCAGTATAATACCGTTCATGCATCCCTGGAACAGATCTTCCCTCTCCTCCGCAGTAAAATCCGTCAGATAGAAACAGCCGAACATCAGAAAATAGCAAAGCGGCCAGATGTAATCACTTCGGGAAAAGATCATCAGAAGCATCATTACGCCCCACACTGCCAGAAATTTTTTATCAAAAGAGGGGTATTTTTTCTCTATGGCCACACGGATCACCGTATGGATCAGTGCATATCCAAACAGAAGCACCGACAGTGCCGCCGACACTCGTCCGTTCACAAAAGAGTCGAAAGAAGTCACTCTCACCGCGTAAGCTGCTCCTGCTGCTCCGCCCAGGATCGTCCAGAGCAGATATGGAAGCTTATGCGCCCTGATCTCTCCCCATTTGCAATGGGATAAAAGAAGCACTGCCATGATGCTGCCGGTCATATTGCGGAATGTCTCAATATAGCCATCCAGTCCGGAACCGGTCTTGGTCCTCTGATCGATCAGGCAGAACATGAAAAAGCAGAGGGTATATACTATCCTCTTCCATGACCATATATGAAACGTCTTCCCCTTTATTGTAAAGTCCATTTTGCTATCCTCATTTTCTTTGCTGTCATTGCATACTCTTCTATATTTTAAACAATTTACGGTATAAGTACAAGTCTTTCTTTATCATTGATTGCCTTGGTAACATGGTAATTTTAATTTTGTCACTGATCTGCATGTATATACCCCTTTGTCACAAAAGGCACCGATATTCCACCGATGCCTTCCTTACAACGCAATATGTATCTTTTTATCCACTATTTTCCGGGCTGCCTCTGCACAATCCAATGTAATTTCCCTATTCTCTATATCGTAGATTTCAGTTCCGAGGATTTTGATGGTTCCATTGTTGCCGGAATGTAATATTGGCAGTAATTCCTCTGCTCTTGTTGCGATCCCTTCATTGTATAGTACCTGCACCAGTTTTGGAGTGCTGAACAGAATAACGCGTTTTCCCCGGTATCTCCGGTTCACCCGTCTGAAAGAGGCATCTATTTTACCTGCGGCGCCTTTATCATCTGTAATTACACAAAATTTTCCCTCTTCTTCCGGTAATTTCACAAGAACATGCAGGCATACCGCAAGCATTTCTTCCCCAAGGTTGTCTCCTGTTTCCTTATTGTTTCGCACCCCGGAGAAAAAACGCGTGTAAAAGTCCTGCGTGTTTTTGCTTTTCTCTTCTACTATATTTCGAAGTCCCTCATCTTCAAGAAGTGTCTTTGCTATTGTGCTTACCGGACTGTTGATCATCCGGATTGCCCAGACCAGGTAATTGTTCACCTGTTGTCTGGAGGCAAAGCAGCTCTCCATAATATCCTGCAATTCTTCCTCATAAATAACATACAACGCTATTCCATAATCAGCGATCTTTTTTACATATCTGACATAACACTCTTCCAGACTATGGCTCTGTGAAGCCAGTTCCATAAGAATGCATCTGGTGATCACTATGATCCCATCCTGCTGTCGTATATATTCCAATATTTTTTCGGCATCCTGTTCCATAAGATTTGCATGATAGCGAAAAGAACAGGTATCATAGAAAAAACATTTCTTTGACAAAAAAATGCTCTGTGCCAGACTGCCCCTATTCACATATGGAGCTATGTTCACCCAGTTTTCCGGAATTTCCGAATACCCCTTTGTCATTTATGTTCCCCCTTTATTTCTCTGTAAAGAGAGTTCATATTTTGAAGGACCATCCGGAGTGTTCTTTCGTTCAGATATCCCTCCTGAAGGTATTCTGTTCCCATGCGTTTCACTACACGTTCCACAGCAATATAATCATCCTTATTGCTGGCATCTAATATACTACTGTCCAGCCACAGATTTTCTATTTTTTCCCGAATGGATGCCTTATCCAGTTCCATCAACTGTTGCGTAAGCATACCGGATTCTGTCAGCCCCAGCTCATAGCACCGGATCAGTGCCGCCATATAAGGTACCTGATAATAATTCATCAAGCGGATCACCGTATCCATTTCATTATTATCCGATTGGGCCCTGAATACACGATACATCTGCCGGAAACTGCTCTCAGGCATCAGAAGCATTCCTGCAAAAATATTGGCTTCATATTCCTCCTCATGTTCAAAATAGTCATCTGCAAATTCTGCTTTTGCTTTAAATTCATTCTGAGGATAAAATGCATGATAAATCTCATGACAGATTGCAAAATTTGCATTTACCCTGGGTAATGATGTATTGATCAAAATATATCCCAATGCATCTCCATGGTAGCACAGTGCCCCGATTTCTTCATCCGCAAACGGTATTTCCAGTACAATGTACCCTCTCTGGCGCAATGCAGGCCGGACGATCTGAAGAATATTCAGCATGTCTTTATCTTCACTGATTCCGGTAAAAGAATAGAACTTTGCAACTTTACTGTCCATCTGTGTTCTGTTTTTTTCACTATATTCTATTATTTTCCGTAATCTGTCGATATTCATATAATAAACACTACCTCGATATGTTTAAGAATCTTCCCTTTGCACTCATTACTTCGTCTATATTTTCTAATAATTTCAATAAAGTATTTGCTATTTTTTCCTGTTCCTTTGCAGGCTCTCCTGCGTAAAACGTGACTTTTTCCGGCCCCTGCTCATACATTTGCGGAACTGGAAACGGATCCCGTAAAAAATATTCCGTATTTTCACCTAAAGCGGCAGATATTTTCTCCATATCCATTCCGGTAATGTCTTGTACTCCGTTCAAAATTCTGGACATCTTCTTGGCATCAATCCCTGTCTTCATGCTAAGATAAGTCTGTTTGATCTTCCTTGCATCTAAGTACAGATTCAGGTTCTCGATATATTTGGTCATATGTTCCGGTCCTCTCCGTTATTTATGGTGTCATAAGCTCACAAATCCGTGCTATTGCACTCTGTATCATGTCCGGTGTCCTATTTATTATACACTTTTTGTTCGACAATGCAACATTTTTGTCTCATTATATGAGGATTTGTATCGTTTTATTATCATTTTTATACGTGTATTGCATTTTTATTATCGTTCAATCTCATTATATGACTTTATTCTCCGATTGTCACCGTCACAGATTCCTTCCCATAGTATTCCGCACACGCAGAATTCATCCACACATACCCGTTCTCGGGCTGTAGATCTGCGTACATAAGCAGTTCCACATAATTCAACGGATGAAACACCGGGTTTTTTACGGACTCATCCTTCAGTACTGCGATTCTCTCCTCCCAGCCCTTGCCGTACGCCTGAGCCCAGCCGTTTCTCCACATGCGGTAGGCACGGTAGATCGTAGCCGTAGCCTGTGAGGAATATACCCCAAAGGAAAGTGCGGTAAACAGGCCGGGAAGGCGGGAAGAATACTTTTTCCGGTTTTCATCGTTTCTGACGGTTTCATAAACCGTCTTAAGGAATTGAAAAACACCTTCATGATTCTGGATCGCCCGATAAGTATTAACGCCATACGACCAGTCATCCGCCGAAGGATAATTATATTTCGAGATGACCAGCAGTGGCCATAATATCACTGCCAGGGCCAGTACTCAGACAATATTGATCAGGATCATTTTCTTTCGTTCTGTCAGTTCATTGGTATTCGAAGATCCTTTCTTCTTATGGTATTCTTAATATGTAAATATCTATCGCATGCGCAGGACTACAACAGATCCGGTGTCCACTCCATATCCACGTCACTTCCGCCGTTGCTGCCACTGTCTCCTCCGGTGCTTCCACTGTCACTGCTGCCGGAGTCACTGCCTCCCGAGCTTCCGCTGTCGGAGCTGCTTCCTCCCGAACTGCTGCCGGAATCGCTGCCTCCCGATCCTCCGCTGTCAGAGCTGCCGCCGGAACTACTGCCGGAACTGCTGTTGTCATTGCTCTGCGCCGGTGCCGGGGTTGCCGCCGGTGCCGGAGTTGCCGTGGGCGCCGGAGTTGCAGAAGGTTTGGTGGTACCGGGTTTTGTGGCAGACGGCTTTGTCGTAGGTTTCAGTGTTGCTGCAGGTTTCTGAATCGTTCCGGAATTTTTGTTGCCGCCAGCTGTTCCGGTGGTATCGCCTCCGGTAATGCTCTCCCCGGCATTTCCGTCTGTGGTATCGCCTCCGGTAGTTCCCGCTGTGTCTCCGGGTGCTGCCGTGTCATGGTTCTCTTCGTATGCTGCAAAAGGATCCTGTTTTGCCATCTCTTTCACATTACCTGCGCTGACCCAGTATTTTCCGTCGAACCACTGGATCTCTCCGTCAAAGATGCGGATCTGGGGCTTCTCAGTGTCTGTCTCTCCTGCGTTTCCTTTTCTGTCGTCATCCGCTTCCATGGTCTCCGGCACCTCATAGGAGGTATATTCCGGCCGGTTCTCCAATCCGATCAGCTCCCCGCCAAATCGATAATCCGCCACAGAAGTCTCCGCACCGGTTCCCTGCCAGAGGCAGTTCTCGCCGGTCGCATCATAAGCGTAGAGGATCAGATCCGTATAATCTGTTCCTTCCAGCAGTTTTTTCCGGATTTCCTCGGAGGGCTGTTCTGTCAGTACCTTACCCTCGGCATCAAAGCTGCCGGTATAAGTAATATATTCCATGCCTTCCCGGTTGTTCCAGAGAGAAAATGCATCCAGTCCGCCCTCTCCGGCATGTATATTACAGGTGTAGTCGCCGGTAAGCACACCCTTCTGCATAGTACCCTGTTCGTGGGTAATGCTGCCGGTAGCGCAGTCCACGCTCCAGGACTCAAAAGTACCGTTCCAGGCACCCATGTCTGCCGGGGTGGCAGCCCGAGGGGTGGCGGTGTCCTGAATGTCCGCCGTCTCAGCTGTTGTATCGGTTCCCGCAGTCGAAGCCGGATCCTCTACCACTGTGGAGGTCACGGTCACCAGCCGGATGGTGGTTCCTTCCTGACTCAGGAAGCGTTTTGTCTCACTTCCGGTATACCACACTTTGGAAAAGCGCTGTCCCTCGCCGGTATATCCCACCTGAGCATAGAATAGCGGCTGTGCATCCCGCTCCAGATAGTAGCTGCGCTGTCCTTCCTTCAGTTTGGGCATCATGGTGGAGAACCAGTCGCCGCTGTCGATGAGATTCACGCTTTCGTCCAGATATTCCGGCAGTTCCAGATCATTTAACATTTCCTGTGCACGGCTGCGGATCTCTTCCGTCTCTTCTTCCAAATTTACACTGAGGCCCTGCAATGTGGAAAATGCATCCGCATCTTCGTAAAGCCGGTAATCCTGTTCCAGCATATCCCGCTGCTTGCGGATATCGCCTGCTCTGCTGTAGGCATCTGCCAGTGCGAGGTAATCTGCTCCGGCGAATTCTCCTTTATTATATTTGGTTTCCAGATTAAGGATCTCCAGCTCCAGTTCGGACAGCATCGGCTGTGCTTCCACCGGGGTCACCACATCCTCTACTTCCCCACCGTTGCCGTCTCCGCAGGCCGTCAGGGAAGTGACGAGTACCGTGCTTATGGCCAGTGCCATGAATTTTGTTGCTTTTCTTTTCATCTTTTTGTCCTGTCTGTTTTTATCAAATTCTATGATCGTTCTCCGATGGCCGACAGCCGGCAGACTGTTACTGTGCATCGCTGATCAGCTTCCGCAGAAAAGTATCTGCGGCGGATCCCGGCTGGTAAGTTCCCATGTTCAGAACCATTTCCGCCAGTGCATAAATGCTTCGGGCCTGTACCGGTCCGTAGATTGTAATGTCTCTGCCGTCCTTGTTCAGTATTATGTATCCGCGGAACGCATATTCCACCTTGTACTGGTTGGCGGGAAGGCCCACCAGCACGGAAGTATAACGGTATCTTCCGCTCACAGTCTCGTAAATGCTGTCCTGATGGGAACCGTCAGCGTTCGTGCCATAGGCCAGTCCGCTGATGACTTTTTCACCACCCTTGATCATGGGATAGGAGGCACGGTTGGCATTGTTCATGACCAGCGTTCCATATTCCTTCAGGGAATAGCCATTTACACCGCCGTTCAGTAATCTGGCTCTGAGGTCGGTACTGATACCGGTCTTAAAACGAATTCCCGCTTTCCCGGTGATACGGATGGAAAATCCGTGGTAGGTCAGCAGATCTGTCAGCTCCGGCTGTTCCGTCGCCACATAGGCATTGTTACGGTATTCCATGGTCCAGACATACATGCCGATAGGCGCACCGTTGGCATTATAACGATAGACCACTGCTGCCTGTGCATTTCCGTCCGGAAGGGTAACGATGCGGCGGTTATTCCGCACCTGCGGAGTATAGGCGACACCGTCCACATAGATCGCGGCAGCATCATATCCCGACGGCACCTGCAATACCACGTTGGTAGACGAAGTCGGCATCGGGCAGGGGCTTGCCGGCATATTTTCGTAGACCGGGATCTTGAATACAAAGGTATTCTCCAGTGCTCCGGCACTCTCATACAGTTTTTTGATGCTCAGGGCTTCCGTGGTGGGCGCTGAGATGTTCTGCATATACTGGTGGGTATATATCGGGTTGCTGGCTGTGGGGGATACGTTGAATTTCTGTAAATATAAGGTATCCTGGCCCTTCCGTATGTAATTCGCGGAGATTACTTCCGCTCCTCCCAGAATGGAATAGTAGGCTCCCTTCCAGTTATTATTTTTGGCATAATTCAATCCATTGATGATCACCTGTTCGTTGGTGCTTCCGGAGGCCCCCACATTGAAATAATTATAATACCCTTCATAGCCGGGATAAGTACCGGAAATCAGTGGTGACGTGCCCTGTCCCTGTTCCTGCAGCACTCTGGCTGCCAGATGGAACGGACTGACCTGACGGTTCTCCTCCGCACCGATGGTCCAGAAAATATGATAGAACTTCATATCCGTTCCGGGCGCGTTCTGACTGCTGTTCATAAAAGTTCCCTCAAGGAAATTTTTAACAGCTTCCTCTGTGTGGTAGCTTTCATTGTACGTCAGCTGTTCAAACTGGAAAATAGCGTTTTCCTGTAACGCATTTCTCGGATCCATATACAACTTCAGTACATCCTCCGATGCAAAATACCAGTTGGGACTATGCTGTCCTTCCTTGCAATAGTCCCCGTAGCTCTTATAGACCAGGCTTTTTCCGCCCTGTAATTCATTGTTTACCGCCGTCTGAAAATCCAGTCCTGTATTCTGCCGCACAAAAGTCCAGTTGGGATGCTGCTGTTTCAACGCCTGCAATGCCGGGCGGTAGCTCTCCGGGAACTCTTCGATGTCCGCATAGACGCCCGTGGCATTTTCCTCTGCCAGCATCACTTCCGCTCCTGGATTCATGCCATACAGTTCTTCCCATTCCAGAAAACGTTCGTCGGAGCATGCCAGATGATCTCTGGGGATATATCCTACATAGGTCTTACCGCTGATCTCCGCGGACACTTTTTCCCAGACCTGATAGTCCTCATCCACGGCCACATCCAGGATCTCCACCATCTGTCCGCTGGCTGCGGTGCCTGCGATCGCACTGCTGTTATCCGCTTCCGAGCGGATCGGCAGCTCATCACACAGATAGACCAGTGCCATGATTTCCCGTTCTTCCACGATCTTCTGCAATGCTTCCCCGGCCTCGTCGATCCATGCCTGATCTTCCTCGTCCAGCGCATGGGTCCGGTAAGTATTGCCCTCGTAGGTAAATATGAATGCCGCCAGGAGAATGGCTCCCAGAAATGCTAATTTCCTTTTCATGAAACTCAATTCTTTCTTTAAATATGTGCTCTAATATGTGCTCTTCATATGTGCTTCAGTTTCTTGTGCAGCACCCGGATCCCCTTCGGTGCTATGGCAAACAGGGTGTGGTAACATTTGTTTTTGGAAGTAAGCCAGGGATTTCTCATGGCTCTCCACCAGCCGTGGCGCAGATTTTTTACCACATTGCGGTAGAAAATATTGTCTCCGGTCATCTGCGGGATGGGGATGTGCAGCAAATAATCCAGACGCTGGAATACTCCAAAGCGAAATGCGATCTCTGTGAGCTGTGGATATTTTTTCTCTACCAGCTCCAGTACCATGTCCGCATTGTCGATGTTGTCCGCGAACACTCTGGAGAAGCGGTTTTTATCTCTGGTATTGCTGTCCGGGCGGTAAAAGACATGATAGGTCTGGCCCGGAATGCATGCGATCCCGGGAACGGTATTTTCCTCGTCCGTCAGCAGCTTCACCAGCAGGTGGAAATCCTCGTTCAGCGCTCCCACCGGGAATTTTTCTTTTGTGAACAGATCCTTTTGCAACAGCTTGGTACAGAAGGAGCAGTCTCCCCGGTGCATCAGCAGCTCTTTTAAGAAATCCTCTGCCGGGATCACCTGTTCTTCGGATACCGGCTCACAGATGTTCGGTAAGATGTTGCCGTCCTGATCGATCTCATCTCTGCCCGCCTGAGCAATGGGCATATGTGTAGTCTCAATTGCCCGGTACAGGCGCTCGTACATATCGGCATCCACATAGTCATCGCTGTCCACGAATCCCACGTATGCTCCGGCGGCCTGCGTCAGTCCGAAGTTCCTCGCAGAAGAGGGTCCGCCGTTCTCCTTGTGGAAGACGCGGATACGCGGGTCATTTTCCGCCAGCCGGTCGCACATCACCGGGGTGTCGTCGGTGGAGCCGTCATCGATCAGCAGGATCTCCAGCTCCGGATAGGTCTGCTTCTGCAGGCTCTCCACGCAGCGGGGCAGATAAGGTATGATATTGTACACCGGCACGATCACACTGATCAGCGGCTGGTTGGTCTCATTACTGTTCACGTTCTGTCCTCTTTATTTCTTTCCGTTAAATATCGATACATCCTTCGCTCCGGGATCACCGGGGCCGGGGAGCAGGGGCCGTCTGTCCACAGTGTGGGGACGGGCGGTGCCGGAAGGCATTGGTCGTCTGCAAGTAGTGCCGGCTCTGCAGGTGTGGTACCGGGGGCACCGGTTAGGAAGCCCATCTCACGACTCAGTCTGACCAGTCTCTCCGCGGCGGTCCGTGCATTCCATTCCGTCCGGACAGTCTGCTGCGCCGCTTCTCCCAGTCTGCGGCACTCTGCCGGATCCTGCAGCAGCTCTGCAACGTATTCCTGCAGCTGCTGTTCACAGCCGTCGTGATAGAGGATCCCGTTTTCCCTCTGTCGGATCATCCAGGGAGCCGCTCCGATCATATGATCCGCCACGACGGCGCAGCCGCTGTTCATGGCTTCGTTGACCACGGCTCCCCAGCCTTCCTTCCGGTCACTGGTGACGAGGTAGATCTCAGATTCCTCCATAGCTGCCCGGACCTCCTCCGGACCGCGGAAGCCTGCGAAGGTGATCTTATCCGTCACGCCAAGCTCTTCTGCCAGGCTGTGTACTTCTTCCTCCAGTTCTCCTCCGCCGATCATCGTAATGTGAAAAGGAATCTCTTCCAAATGTTCTTTCAGATAAGCGGCTGTCTTCACTACCAGCTCCGGATGTTTCCAGTCGATCATCCGCGCCGCCCACAGGATGCTTCCTTTTTTCTTGCGTGAAAACGGTTCCCCCGGCGCATACTCTCTGGTCTCGGGGAAATATCCAAACCGGAGCATCTTCCCCGGGTAGGCATGAATGATCTCTAGGTCGCAGGGCACATAGGCTCCGGCACACAGGAAATACACCGGTGCCTTGCGGTATCTGGTGTGGTCTTTATACTTTTGCAGCAGTCCTCTGGGAGAGATGGCTTTCCATTGTCCTTCTTTATACAGCCGCTCGTTGTAGCGGAAGATGGGTTTTCCCGCCGTCAGACGGTTCCGGATGTAGCTCTCGTCATCACATCCACCGAAGATCACCACATCCGCTGTCAGCAGCAGATGCCGCCATTCATGCCCCGCAGTCTCTTCGCCAGGATTCCTGCCCATGAATGCTTCCGAGCCGCTCGTAGTCGTACTATCCTGTTGGGTGTAGCACACGTACGGTCTCTCCTCGGCCTGCCACCCCATCTTCACCCGTTCTTCTTCCATGGGCTGGGTCTGCAGAAAGCAGAAGCTTCCTTCCAGGAGTTCATACAATGCGTCGCAGAAGGACAGCTGATGGTGATTAAAATAATTAGAAACGAATACCACCTGCATTCTCAGCCCTGCCTTTCCGCTATCTTTGCATAGATTTCCTGCAATTTTGCAAAATTTTTCTCTTTATCATGAGTTTTTCTTGCATGTTCTCTTGCATTTTTAGAGTATTCCAACATTTTCTCCGGAGAACTCCACATTTCGATAATGGATTTTTCCATGGATTTTACAATATTTTCCAATTCTATTGTTTTTAATTCTTTTGAATTGCACGTGTTATTTTTGCATTCAGCCGCATCTGACGTATTTCTGCTGGTTTCAGCCGTTTCTATCAGCCGGTGTCCTTCACACCACAGGCCGTCCCTTCCGCCGTCGAACAGACTGGGGATCCCACCCACTTCGGTGCTGACACAGGGTACTCCCAACAGCATGGCTTCGCCCAGGGAGTTCGGCGAATTTTCCAGGGAAGAACAGCACAGGAACAGGTGACTTCGGAGGAATCGTTCCCGCATCTGTTGTTCTGTCAGTCTCCCTGTGAAATGCACGCAGTCTTCCAGCTGCCCCTCCCGGATCAGATCCCGGAGATACTGTCCATAGGCGGAGATCTTCAGCTTCTGCTTCAGCGTGTGGTATGCCGTCAGATCATTTCCCGCCACATACACCTGCACATCGGGGAATTTCCTGCGGATCCCGGGCAATGCTTTCAGGAGATAATGCAAGCCCTTCAGCGGATAATCTCCCTGGCTGACGAAGATGCTGTGAGGTTCACAGTTCTCTGGGGTCCAGCTTCCTTCATAGAAGGAAGCGCGCAGGGTCTCATTCATAGTATAATACTGCGCTCCGGGATTCCACCCGGTGCTCACCTCCCGGTCCCATGCCGTCCTACCGGTGATATTTCCCGCCAGACCGATGGCTTCTCTCTCCATCACACCTCTGCGGACGAATTTCTCCTGCTGGCTGCGCAGGCTGTCCCGTTTTACCAGATCCCGGAAGGTCACTTTGCGCGTCACGCGCTCCGGAAGATCGGCGAAATAGGCTTCCGCACAGAGGCTACAGATGCCCTGGATCCCCAAAAGGATCCTCTCCGGATGCGGATAGACACGGCAGACCGCCAGCGTATGGGGATATTCCGTACCAAAGCAGTGGATCACATCCGGATTAAAATCTTCTGTGATTTTACGCAGTTCTTCTTCCAGCTCCGGCTGGTAACGGTCCGGATGCACGGTATCCTCATGGAATCCGTAGCATCTGACGAGATATCCACCGCCCCTCTCCGGAGCAGAAGCGGCTTCCACCACACAGGCGGGGTGCCCTCCCTGCACCCGGACCGCAAAACTCTGCGGGATTTCTTCCCCCGCAGGAGCAGGGAACGCCACTGCCAGCGTCATGCCGGTGTCTTCGCGGTCCACGATCTGCGACAGCAGTCCGGACAGCCAGCCTTCCTTATTGGAAGCTTCTCTATGCAATGCCTCGGCGATCACCGGGAGCATGATATTGCAGACCCACAGTACTCTCATAAATCAAATCCTCTTTTAATTAAATATCCAATTCAGGTAAGGTAGCAATCTGATCTCCACATCGTACATGCCACGTAACAGCATTACAAAATACAACAGATACGCCGCGATGACACCGACAATGCACAGGTTGCGGAACCACCCTTTTTTCGCATTTCTTAGCACGCCCGGGATCAGGAAGATCTGGGACTGGATCAGGTAATAGGCCACCCGGGACACCTCCGGGATAAAGGAACCACAGGTATAGAGCACCAGTCCCGCCAGGTTCAGATAGAAATAGTAACGGTTCCTGCGATCATCCCGGATACTGTCCTTCCAGTAGATCAGGCACAGGATCAGCACCGCCAGGCATTTTCCGATATTCGCGTAGGACAACTGGCCGTTGTCGAACATGGAATCCTTATAATAGGGATAAAACTTAAAAATAAGATTCCGATAAAATCCCTGTCCGAAGATCAGGGATAAGATCAGCAGGATTCCGACCGCGTAGTGCCATTTTTTCAATCGTACCCGCGACAGCAGATCTGCTGCGATATAGGCCGGAATGATCAGCAGCACCGATTTATGGATCGTACATCCCAGCAGTACCCAGAGGATGAACTTGCCATACTCGCCCCGCAGTACATATTTCTGCGCATACATGGCCAGCGCCAGTGCAAAATAATACCGCACGGAGTTCATGCTGTTAAAATAGAAGCCCTGGGTCAGCAGTAAAAACAGGGACACTACGTACCAGTCCGCCTGATCATGCAGCGCTTTCAGGAAGAAAAACACCGTGACCAGCGAAAAAAATCCGAAGATCGGCAGATAGGAGCCCTCACCGAAGATCCAGTGAAACAGCTTCACCAGCCCGACAAAGCCTTTTTCATAGGAGACATGGCGTCCCTGATCGATCAGCTGGAACTTCAGCCAGTAGACCCAGTAGTCACCACCCACCGCAATACGGCAGGCCGAGACTCCCGCCAGGAGGCAGAATACGGCGGTCTCCGCCACCAGGTTCCTCGCCTGCTGACGATCGTACCCCACCGGTGCTCCAGGCATCCGCCTGCCCGACAGGTATCCTGCCGTGTAGGCGCTGTTGCGCACGCAGAAGCCGAAGCCCACCGTTACGAGTGTTAATACAATATATACCAGTGCACTTTTTTCCATGTGGGACCCCCTTCCTGCCTACGATGTCTGTCTCAATTTCCGGCGTATTCTCTCGCGATGTCCGCCGCGGTTCGTGCGTATTCTCCTGCGATGTCTGCCGCGGTTCAGGCTCAGCCGCGCTTTCGCGCTTCGCGGATGCCGTCCCGCATCCAATGCTTCGCCTGTTTTATCGTTACCTCACTGCACAATGTCCCCTTATGGGCATATAGGAACCGCAGTGCCAGCGGCCCTGCCAGCCTTCCATACAGATAATGATACAGTACACCACGGTCATGGAAAAATTTCTCATTGTAGCCATGGAACCAGGTGGAGTCTCCCGCTTCCTCTCTGCCGATGGTCACCGGTGCCGTGTAGACTTTATAGCCTTTTTGGATAAATTCTGTCAGGAACAGGCTGTCCTCTCCGTTACTGTATTTCGCTCCGCCGCCGAACAGCAGGGAGAAGGTGCTCCCGGATGCCAGCAGGCTGTCCCTGCGTACCGCAAAGCTCACCGCTCCGTACCGGCCGCAGTTATACCAGCGTACCCGGTGTCTGTCCGTGATATGATAGGTGCGGCGCTCTTCTTCCACCGCAATGTTGAAAATGATCATATCCGCTTCGGGATTGTCCTCGAATTCCCGAAGGATCGCAGCCTCATAGCCGTCCTCATACACAATATCTGCATCCGAAAAAAGGCAGATATCTCCTTCTGCCCGCAAAATAGCCTCATTCCGGCTTCTGCCGATGCCCCGATCCGGGAAGCTATAGAAACGGATGGTTCGTGCCTCTCCGTTTTCCTGGGATATCTGCATTTCCTCCTGCCCGAGTCTGTCGCATTGGTTGATGATCACCGCATCGGACTGCAGGTTCATATGTTGTACGGTTTCACGAAGAGAAGCGTTCATTACCGATGCCAGTACTTCTACCTTCATGCCTGCTCTCCTTCTGCCTGGGTAGTCTTTGTATGTTCCATTTCTGTATTTCTCGTATTCATATCGTTATCTGCTGTATAGGAACCAATCATAGGGAGAAAATAATAGCTCCGGATCAGGGTCTCATCCGCATTCCATAAAAAGGCTCCGTCCACCTTACAGTCCTGTGCGGTCAGATACTCCAGCACAGCCTCCAGGCGTTTACCCACCGTCGCTCCGGCCGGCACTGCCAACAGGACCACATCCGCTGCCCGCAGAGTCTCTGCGCTCTCAGGGCATAGCAGCGGACTGGGAACTGCGATCCATTCTCTGTCGATGGGCTGCACTCTGCCGCTGGTCTGCTCTCTACCGGCGGGCTGCAGCTCGCGCAGTCTGTCCACGGCCTCCTGTGGATCTACCTCCGGCAGGGCACCACAGACGGCGATCTTATGGGCATCCGCTTTCTCCAGCAGATATTTCACATTTTCCGCAAATCCCGTACTTTCCACTGTACCCAGACTGTGTAATCCATACCGTCTGCGGAGAGTGGCCGGGAGCCAGATGCTGTCCCGGGACAGCTCCCATAACAGGAAGATCACCACTACGAAAAACAAGGACAGCAGCGCCGCCAGGATCACGGCCCGTACCGGACGCACATCCGGCACCACTGCCTCTGCGAGGTCTCCATGATCCAGCACTTTGATCCGCTTGATCTCCGGCATACTCTCTGCGAACTCCCCGCACATGGTCTCTTCCGCGGCATGGGCCAGCGCAATGCTCTCCCCGGGATCCTGTGTCGTAGCCTTCGTCATCGGAATACTGAAATCGGAAGGCAGAGCAGCCGACAAAGCTTCGATCCAGCGGTCTCTGCCCTGTTCCAGCACTGCCGCAGCACCGGTATCTCCGCGCTCTGCCGCTTCCTGCAGATGGGTCTCCACACCATCCAGAAATTCTCCCGTGTGGAGCAGGCTGTTCCAGGTGGCTTCGTTGATATAGTAGGCACCGGCCGCATTGGGGTTCTCGACATATTCTACCTTATAAGTGGAAGAAGCCGCATACCCGGGATCGGGCTGCAGCAACACATTTTTGACATAATAACCGCCGCCGAACAGTACTGTACCCAGTATCGTCAGCGCCAGTATTTTCCATAGATTACGGCCCAGCCGCAAGAGCAGCAGCCGCAGATCGAAGGGTTCCTTACCATAGCTTGCTTCCATGAGGCTTCCTCCCATATTGTCATATTCCCATACGTTCAGATCAGTTATCGTCTTTTTCCGCACGGCCGTCGTACTCTGCCTTGAAGGCCGTCACCTGTTCGCTCTCGACACCCTCCGTGCTGTCCGGCCAGAACAGTACCTTCAGTGTCAGAAGCATCAGCTTCAGATCCAGCCATACCGAATAGTTTTCGATATATGTCAAATCCAGTTTTAACTTATCATACGGAGAGGTATTGTATTTTCCGTATACCTGGGCGAATCCAGCCAGTCCCGCCTTCACCTTCATACGGAAGGCGAACTCCGGCATGACTTCGGTATACTGGGCAATGATCTCCGGGCGTTCCGGTCTGGGGCCGATGAAGGACATATCTCCCCGCAGGATATTGATCAGCTGGGGCAGCTCGTCCAGACGGCATTTGCGGATCACTTTCCCGATCGGAGTGATGCGGTCGTCATTTTTCTGTGCCAGGCGGGCTACGCCGTCCTTCTCCGCATCGGTGCGCATGCTGCGGAACTTCATGATATAGAACTCTCTCTGGCCGATGGTACAGCGCACCTGCTTGTACAATACCGGGCCGCCGTCATACAGCTTGATGGCCAGTGCCGTCAGGAGCATCAGCGGAGAGGTGATCACCAGCAGGAGCAGAGAGCAGATCACATCGATGGAACGTTTGATGAACCGCTGCTCCATGCTGAGGGAATACTCTCTGGTCAGCAGGATCGGCGTATCAAATACATGTAATTCCTCGGATCCTACTAAAATAACATCTGATATTTTAGGCATTACATACACACGGATCGACTGTGCATAACAGAATTTCAGTATGGTGTTGCGGTCCTTCTCATTAATATCCCAGATCACGACAGCGGTGATCTCACCGTTCTGATAATCACTCAGAATCTCCCTGCAGAGCTCTGCCGCGCCCTTTCTAATATGTTCACATTTCGTGATCTTGTATTTATCCTTACGGCTTTCGAACTTTTTACAGATATCCGCGATGGGACGATCCCCATGGATCAGCAGGAGTTCTCTGGGCGGGAACGCCGTACGATAGATTTTATTCGCAATATTGGCATAGATGATCACTGCCACGATCTGCAGCACTACCATGAGCAGGAACATATCCGGCGGGAACACACTACGCGCCATCATACACAGCTCGGCATAGATCAGTACATCCGCCATCAGTGTTGCAAACACCTGGGAAAATATGATCTCCGTATTTTTCATATAACCCAGACGCATTCCACCGTAAGTCACGGAGAAAAAGATCAGGATCACGCTGTAGATGCCGTTCTCCAGTAGGAAGCCGCGGTACCAGATCTTCTGCAGCGGGTCTACCAGTTGGAACTGGAAGTGGAACTGCCACATGTAGGCAAACAGAGCAATTTCCAGGAACAGGCAGATCGCCGACAGTCCTATATTGATCAAGCGCTTGAAGGATTCCCTCCTGCGTAATCTGTTCACATAATAATTACCGTTTGTATTCAACACAAACTCCTCCTATATTCTGCGCTTCACCGCACGTACTGCCCAGAAGCAGAAATGCCAGGCGCTGCTCGGCACAGACATTCCCTCTGCCTTACGATACAGATTCCAGATCCTGCGCAGAGCTTCTATCTTGTTGGAAGACAGGGATTTCCCCGCTCTCCGATATTTTACCAAATTTTCATCCAAACCACAAGCTACAGTACCCCCGCGCAGTATTCTCCACCATAACGCGGTATCCTCACTCTTGATCTGCGGCATCTGCAGCTCTTCTTTTGACAGCTGTTCCATGTCGAACATTACTGTGCTGGTGAAGATCGTGGTATTTTTCAAGGCTTCCTTATAATTTATGGTCGTCGGTACATGGACTATTTTCCCCGTTCCTATGCCGTTCTCGTCGGCGAATTCATATCCTGTGAACACAAAAGCGGCCTTCTGCTCCTTCATAAAAGCAAGCTCCCGCTCCAGCTTCTCCGGTACCCACAGATCGTCCGCATCCAGATAAGCCAGGTATCTGCCCTGCGCCTCATTCACTCCCAGGTTACGCGCCCTGGCGGCTCCCAGATTCGTGGGATGCGTAAGCAGCCGGATCCGCCGGTCTCCGGTCCGCCGGATATATTCTTCGATGATCTGTCTGCTGCGGTCCGGCCCACAGTCTTCTATCAACAGCAGTTCCCAGTTCGTATGGGTCTGGGCCCGCACACAGTCAAGTGTCTCTTCGATATAGTTTTCCGCCCGGTATACCGGTACCACTATACTGATCAAATCCTGTTCCATATTGTAATCCTTCTGTTTATCTGAATTCTGAGCCGATTTTTATTCGATTTCTATCAGGTAATATCCTGTTATGGTCTTCTGTTCCATATCTGTCCCCAGGGTCTCCTGCAATTTTTCCACGGTATCCTCCGGCAGATTCCCCGGCAGTAAAATGTAGTCTACTCCCGCGGCCGCTGCACTGTCAAGGCAGATTCTGAAATCAATGGTCCGCTCACCGGTACTTTCCTCCGTACGGACATACTCCGGCTCACCGGTCTCATCCAGATGGTTCATCCACAGGTACAGGTCCTCCTGCCATGTCTCGTAGGTGTCGTACGAATAGCTTCCCAGCGCGGCATCCCAGATGCTTCTCCCATACACGGGATGGATGTCGGCACTGTATGCCCTGGCCGCCGCCAGGATCTCCTTTGGAGCCCACAGATGAAGCTCTGTCTCTCCGCTCTCTTCCAGATGATATTCCGACAGCTGCCTCAGCACCTCCCGGGGTGCCTTCACCTGTGTCAGCTGTGTACCGGTCCGGTCCGATACCGGATTCCCGCTCAGGATCACAATCCCCGCCAGGATCAACGTGGCTGCCACATTCCGGACACTTTTTTCTCTCCACAGGGTATACAGGAATTCCGTACATGCCCAGGCGATCAGTGCTGTCTGGGGCACTGCTGCCCAGATCCATACATAGGAATAAAACGCGGTCTGGTATTTCATCAGGATCACCGCTGTCACCGGACAGATGCAGGCCAGTGTGATCAGCACCGTATATAAATACAACAACGGCTGCTTCCCGCCGTTCCTTGCTGCTTTGCTTTTCCACAGGCAATACCCCAGATAGAGGATAGCCGCCAGCAGCAATGCTGCATATTTTCCATGCTGCGTATAATCGAGCCAGCCGTTCGTGGCAGACTTCAGAAGTGTCATCATTCTGTGTCCTCCTCTCCCGGTGCTGTCTTCACAGTCTGTGTTTTCTTATGATCGCTGCGGCTGCACATTGTCCACAGCCACTGTAATACCATCCATGCCACCGTCACGAGCAGGCACACTCCCGCGCCGTACACTGTCCAGACCATACAGGCTTCCGCCAGGATACAGAGCACCGCACCGAGATATTTTCTCTCTAACAGGCATGAAAACAGATACGGAAGCAGCACCGCCGCCCGGATCGTCACTCCGCGGAAGCCTCCGTAGAAAATATCAAATCCGTCCACGCCGAGCATGTAAGTCCCTGCACAAAACAGTATTCCCACTATGATGAGGAAAATATTGCATTTTTTTCTGTTATCGTCGAACAGCACGGCACCCAGCCTGCCGTAAGCCAGGTATCCCATGCATAGAGTCAGGCAGGGAATCAGCCGGTATACTACAGTTTCAGGGGTCATACCGCTCCAGCGGCTGATGGTTCCGTACAGGGTAGGCAGGCACAGCAGCTTCAAGCGGAAAGACATGCCCTGTGTATACGGTTCCCCTGTGAGAGGATCCACCGTATAGATGCCGTTCTCCTTCAGGAAGGTATTGACGGTCTCCAGCGTCATATCGCCGTCCGTCCACACACGTTCTCCCATGAGGATCCTTAGCACCTGCAGCAGAATGAAAAATACAAGTACTACTGTCAAAATCTGTTGTCTTCCGCTCGTTTTGCTGTTCTCCGGTGCCGGTTTTCCGATGATGCTGTTTTTATGTGCGATCAGGCCGGACAAGATCAATACAAGCACCGCTACGGCGACCTCCGCCAGCAGCAGCTCCGTTACAGCCAAAAAAGACCACCCCAGCAGGCAGCCCGCCAAATGGGCGACTTCCGTCAGCCCGATGATGATCAGACAGCTTCTGATCAATAAATCCGATATCCGAAAAGTCATGTTTTCTCCCGGTGCCCGCTCCGTGGATCCGGGCGGGTTTTCTATTGCTCTGAATCGTTATCATCTTACCATATTTATCGGGACTTGACAAATATTACGTGGCACGCATGAAAAAGCATAAAAAAGCCGCATACCGTAAATCTTTTCCGGCATGCGGTCCTGTCAGTCTGTAAGAAAGAATACTGCATCAAAACGTTAACTTTTCTATTAAAAACAATAAACTCAATATGTTACATAGCCTTATAATCCAGTCGGATGTTGTCCGCGATACGTGCGATATATTCGCTGTTCGTCGGTCTATTCCTTCCGCTGGCTGCTGAATATCCGAATATTTTCTCAAATGTCTCCACATTTCCCCGGGTCCAGGATACCTCAATGGCATTCCGGATGGCGCGTTCCACTTTCTGGTCTGTGGTCTTGAAATGTTTTGCGATCGTAGGATACAGAAGTTTGGTAACGCTGCTTACCACTTCCATATCTTTTCCTGACAAAATAATTGCATCACGTAAGTAGTGATAACCCTTCAGATGCGCCGGCACCCCTATCTCCAGCATGATTTTGGTTACATATCTCTCCAGTTCAGAATCTTTTACTGCTACAATATCCAAAACAAGTCCCCCTTTATACTTGTCGAGTATTGCTCTCCTACCGTGACTGACAGAGAAATAGTATCATAGCTGTCGTTTTTTGAAAAGACTTTTTTCCGTTAAAATATAGTTAAGAAAGCAAAATGTTACATTTACCCCCTGTTTTGTAACAGCAAAATGCCTAGATTTCTTCCTTTACCAGGTAGATCGGTCTGCGTTTTACTTCCATATAGGCTTTCGCCAGATACTGTCCGAGAATACCGGTACAGAAGAACTGGATGCCGCTGGTCATCAGGATAATGCACACCAGGGAAGGCCAGCCGGAGACCGGATCACCGAAGATCAGCTTCCTCACAATGATAAATACGATCATCAGAAAAGCGATCACGCAGAACAGGATCCCGACAAAAGAGGCGATCAGCAGCGGTGCTGTGGAAAAAGCGGTGATTCCGTCCAGGGAATACACGAGCAGCTTCCAGAAATTCCACTTGGTCTCTCCCTTGGCACGTTCCACGTTTTCATATTCCAGCCATTTGGTACGGAAACCGACCCAGCCGAAGATTCCCTTGGTAAAACGGTTATACTCCCGCATGGAAAGGATCGCATCCACCATCTGTCTGGTCATCAGGCGGTAATCTCTGGCACCGTCCATCATCTCGGTATGGGATATCTTCTTCATCAGATGATAAAATCTTCTGGCGAAAAAGCTGCGGATCGGCGGCTCCCCTTTTCTTGTGACGCGGCGGGTAGCCACGGAATCATATCCCTGCCAGATATATTCGAACATTTCCGGCAACAGGGAAGGCGGATCCTGCAGATCCACATCCATCATGACCACATAGTCTCCCCGAGACTTTTCCAGTCCGGCGAACATGGCTGCTTCCTTTCCGAAATTCCTGGAGAAGGAAATAATATGCACGCGCGGATCCTGCTCGATCAGCTTTTTCACTTCCCGCACAGTACCGTCTTTGGAACCGTCATCGATATACAGCAGCTCCAGTTCTATTTCTTTTTCCTTGAAAAAAGGATCATTCTTCGTCAGTTCCCGGTAAAACAGGGCTACACTTTCCTCTTCATTATAACAGGGCACTATCACACTCAACAGGCTCATTGCTGGTCTCCTTATGCTTTGGTTATAAGATTCCATATGACACTATTATACGTTTCTTCCCACATCATTTCAAGCCATTCTTCCCACATCATTTCAAGCCAGGCACTGTACTTTTTCCCTCTTTTGGATTATACTGAATTTATATATGCCTGTCCTTCCAAATGGGGCGTGGCAGAAACGAGGTTGTTTATGACTTTTTTTGAAGAATTTTTTAGTAATCATATTTTTCTGACTGCAGCCTGCGGCTGGTTCGTGGCACAGGTCCTGAAGACTCTGATCCATCTGATCATTTCCAAAAAATTCGTGGCGGAGCGTCTGGTGGGCAGCGGTGGAATGCCCAGTTCGCATTCCTCTACTGTATGTGCACTGGTCACTGCGACATGCTACGAATACGGCGCCGGCAGTTTCGAGTTCGCCATCTCTCTGATCCTGGCGATCATCGTGATGTACGATGCCATGGGAGTCCGCCGCGAGACCGGTATCCAGGCGCAGGTGCTGAATGATATGATGAAGATCTTCGAGGATATGGGGCGCAGCGAGATTTCCCCTCATGACAAGCTGAAGGAGTTCGTAGGACATACTCCCCTGCAGGTACTCATGGGTGCGCTGTTAGGTATTTTCTGCGGTGTGATCATTTATACTTTTGTGATCTGATCACAGATAAGGTTTGATGGATTTTTTGTGATCGGTAACGCTTTTGATAAATACCGGATTATGGTCGAGGTGACTTTTACATGATTTCTCATAATAATAAAAAACGGACATGGCACAGAGCCGCTGCGCTTCTGCTGTCCGCTTCTCTGCTGCTGACCGCCTGCGGTGCACAGAATAATAATGATAATATTTTCAGTCCGATCCTGCCGGACAATAGTCCTGCTTCTTCGACGGATTCTGAGGACAAGCTTCCGGATCCTGTGACGATCGTGGTGGAAGATGATTCCGTGGCGCCCGCCGAGGGAATGGTGCGCAGTCGTCTCACCAATGAATGGGTGGATGCTGATGTTGCTGCCACGCGCCCTATTGCTGTCATGATCCCCAATGAGGCTGCCGCGATCCCTCAATATAGTCTGTCCGAGGCTTCCATTCTTTATGAAGCAAATGTTGAGAACCGCATGACGCGTATGATGGCAGTCTATGAAGGCTGGGAGGATCTGGACAAGATCGGCAACATCCGGAGTCTGCGTGATTATTATGCCTACTGGGCATTTGAATGGGATGCTTTTCTGGTGCATTTCGGAGGGCCTTTTTTCATCAATGAATTGCTGGCACAGCCGGACACGCAGGATATCGACGGTACCTCCGGCACGGATGAAGGAGCCTTTTTCCGCACCACGGACCGCAACAAGCCACACAATGCTTATGCCTCCGGGGCCGGCCTGCTGCGGGTGATCGACCAAAAAGGCTACAGTCTGGAATATCGTGGGCTATCCGACGAAGAGCATTTCCGTTTTGCCACGAAGGCAGAACCCAATACGCTCGGGCAGTACGGTTCCAAGGCCAAGGATGCCACTTATATCGATATGTCGGGGTGTTACCCGCTGACCAGATGTTATTTCGAATTCAATGAGGATGACGGTCTCTATTATCGCTCCCAGCATCTGTCCGGCAGTACGGACGGACCGCATATCGATGCATCGACCGGCAAGCAGCTGACTTTCAAGAACATCCTGGTACAGAATACCTTTTATGAAGAATTGGGCGAAGGTTACCTGGCATTCCAATGCCACGACACCACGAGAGATGGCTGGTTCTTTACGAACGGCCGTGGGATTCACGTGAATTGGGAGAAGACCTCCGATTACGGTGCCACGAGGTACTACGACGACAATGGTGATGAGATCGTCCTCAATACCGGCAAGACCATGATCTGCATCGTGGAGGACGGCGATTCCTTCACCTTCCATTAGAGATGTAAATTGAGAGTTAGTTGCATACCGCCCGGATGACTTTGCTGTCTTCCCGGGTGGTATTTTGGCTTTGCTGTTCCAATCTTTATCACCTAAAATCCATTTTGTGCTGTATAAGCAGTAAATTTAAAGTGATTTTCTTTTACAGTGACTGATATTTACTGCCGGAATGGAAGTATCCTATGCCGAAGCAGTAATTGTCAGAACGTTTTCATGAATTCTTCGATAAAAATACTGCTTGGATTTCTAAAAACACTTTCCAGGCAGTATTTATACTTGCTTTGTTAACGTATGGTTGCCAACGACTAGATGAACTCTTTCTGTACCCTTCTTCCGCCTCAGCGTGAATAGTTTATGGGTATGAGAAGCTTGTTTCGTTGCTGATACCCACGCTGTGAAAAGTTTGTGGGTATGAGAAGCTTGTTTTATTGCTGATACCCACACTATGAAAAGTTTGTGGGTATGAGAAGCTTGTTTCGTTGCTGATACCCACACTGAGAAAAGTTTATGGGTATGAGAAGCTTGTTTCGTTGCTGATACCCACACTGAGAAAAGTTTAAGGGTATAAGAAGCTTGTTTCGTTGCTGATACCCAAATTGTGAAAACCGGAAGGTATAACAAGGGAATTATATATTCCAGAATGCCTGCGGCAGGCGTTCGCCGCATCACGCCAAAAGTAAAAACCGTGATTTGTGAGCAAGCTCCCAATCACGGTTCTTATTTTGCCTATGCGCGGCTCATTGCCCGCGTAACTCTCAATTTACAAAATAATAATATTCGCGCATTTCACATCATTGGCGAGGTCGTACACTCGTCCGGTGGTAAGTCCCAGGACCTTCGGGCGTAGAACGGCATTGGGGATATTCTCCACGATGCGGGCGGTCTCACCGTTGCTCAATGCCACATCTGTGCCGACAGGATAGAGGATGACGCTCTCTAAAAAGCAGCGCATAACGTTAATATCCAGTTCTTCCGTCATGGACATGATCATCTCCACAGCATCTCTGGGGGAGAACGGTTTCTTGTAAGGGCGCTCCGTCACCAGGGCATCATAGATATCCGATATGGAGATCAGCCTTGCAAACAGGTCTATTTTATCTCCCGTAACCCCCATCGGGTATCCCTTTCCGTTTATCTTCTCATGATGCTGCAGCACACCCAGCTTGATCTCCGTGGACAGGTCCTCCTTCGGCTGCAGGATCCGGTAGCCATATACAGAATGCTGCTTCATAATGGCGAATTCCTCGTCCGTAAGTCTCGCTGCCTTGTTCAATATTTCATTCGGTACTTTTGATTTCCCAATGTCATGTAAAAGGCCTGCAATGCCGATTTCGTATACCTGTTTGTCATCCAGTCCGTATTTTCTTGCAACGATCATGGACATGGTCGCTACATCCACGCTGTGTTTGAAGGTGTATTCATCGCTGACCTTTAATGCCCCGATATCCACTGCCACCGCATCATTATCTTCAATGGCACGCAGTAGATCATCTGTTATGCTCCTGGACGCATTGGTGAAGTCCGGCGATTGCGTGTCCTGGTACAAATACTGCACGCCCTGTGCCACACGGTTTCTTACGCTCTCAGAGATCTGTACTTTGGCAGGATCCTTGACCTTCACCTGATCATATTTTTTCTGTAAGGGTTCGGGCAATGACTGTGTCTTATCTGCCTCTGCCGGTTTGATATCTTCCGTACCTTCACAGGTATAGATGCCTGTGACTCCCATTTTCTTCAGCGCATCAATATGGAAGTCCTCCAGTCGGGTTCTTCTGGCGATCAGTACACGACCCGCACGGTCTATGATCGCCTGATCGATCATCATTCCCGGCTGCACAATGCGCAGCGGCACATATTTTCTCCTGATCATCGGTCGCTTCCCCTTTCCGGATGATTTTAGTTCATGCATTATTGTAGCATATCTTCATGAAATCTTAAAGATATCTGTCCAAAAGTTTAAAACTGCTTAAAAGACTTTTTATCAGACATTCCTTTATACTCTTCTATAGAAAAAGACGGTTATTTTGTCAAAAAAGGGACTCTTGGGAGGGATTTTTATGAATACAAATGCAGCACATCAGATACCGGTGCACCGACAGCGCCGCAGAATTTCCAGACAGGAGATGCTCCGCCGGAAGCGAGCCATCCGCAGAAGAAAACGCATTGCACGCTTCTTCCGCATTTCCGTTGCTGTTTTGCTGCTTCTCACCGCAGTATCTTTTTGGCAGGATTACGGTGGCGAGATTCTGCCCACCGTCAATCATCTGTACTACCAGCTGACTGCAAGATACGACCTGCCGGTATCCAAATATGATTTTGCCGCGCTGCAAGAAGAAAATGAAACCACCTTCGCCGAAAGTCTCTCGTCCGTCGATGCAGATGCTGAAAACATCACAGAAGCCCTGTCAGAGCTTGTGAAAAACAATGCAGAAGCTGCAGATTTCGTAGCTGACTACCCTAATCGGCAAAATTATCTGGGTCAGTCTATCGACCTCACTCACGATGTCATCATCGGACAGGTTCCTCTGTTCCTGCAATGGGACAAGCGTTGGGGCTATGTGTCCTTCGGCGACAGCATCATCGGTCTCTCCGGCTGTGGGCCTACCTGCCTGTCCATGGCCTATGTATACTTCACCCGGGATTTGAACGGCACCCCAAGAGAAATGGCTTCCTATTGTGAAAAAAACGGATATTATACAGAATCCGGTACCAGCTGGTCCCTGTGGACCGATGGCCTGTCGGCTTTGGGTCTGTCCGGCGAAGAATTATCCTTAAGTGAAAACAGTATGAAAAAAGCCCTGGATCAGGGCAAGCTTATCGTGTGCAGCATGCGACCGGGGGATTTCACCACCTCCGGCCACTATATCCTGCTCTTTGATTATGATGACACGGGCTTTTGTGTCAAGGATCCCAACCGGGTAAGCAACAGTTCCCACACCTGGGACTATGTCACGCTCTCCCCGCAGATCAAGAATCTGTGGGCCATCAGCCCCACTGGTTTCTGACAATATCCGCTAAGATCTTCGCCGTACCGTCGATACCGAACCGGCTGCTGTCGATCATGAGATCTTTGTGGTCGAAGACACTCTGCCAGCCGGGAATGTATGCCTTGTGGTAGCGGTTACGTGCTGCGTCAACATCACGCATCATCTTTTTCGCTGTCTGGGGATCCATTTGCAAGTTCTCCACGCAGTTTTTCAGTCGCGCTTCCTCCGGTGCATAGACGAACACATTCAAATGATTCGGAATGTCTTCCAAAATATAATCTGCACAGCGGCCTACAATAATGCAGGAGCCTTTTGCCGCAAAATCACGGATGATATTTTTCTGAGTATAGAAAATCTCATCTTTCAGGCTGGACATTCCCATCCCGAGCGGATACTGCCTGCGGAAAAATGTGGACTTCATACTCTCTTCCTCGTCGCTGATGACGGATACCGGAAGTCCCATGCGCTTCGCTGTGGCTTCCACGATATCTCTGTCCAGGAATTCGATTCCCAGATTTTCTGATAATTCTTTGGCGATGGATCGTCCCATACTTCCGAATTGTCTTGAAATCGTGATCACATATTGTTCCATACAAATCCCCATTTCTGCGCACGTTTTTATATATAATAGTTTTGTTCCGAGTGTGCGCGAACACGAATCACATATATTAAAAAGGCAGTTATTCCGCTACCACCCGTACCGGTCTCTTCCGCCGTTTCTGCATAGAACGCACCACGCAGGACAGGGTGTAATTGATGATAAAATAGATCAATGCCGCTATTCCAAACAGTACAAATACATCGGATACATTCACATTACCAGTACCATTGTAACGGCTGGCTGCGGACAACAGCTGCTTCGTCCGCGCCATCAGTTCGATGGTTGCCACATTGGCCAGATAGGAAGAGTCCTTGATGGTCGTGATCACCTGGCTGAGGAGGGTCGGGATGACGTTCCGGTATGCCTGAGGCAGGATGATATAGATCATGACCTGCACCACGTTGAAGCCCTGCGCATGACCGGCTTCAAACTGCCCGTGGGCGATGGAGTTCAGTCCTCCGCGGATAATCTCGGCAATGACGGAAGAGGTAAACAGGATCAAAGCAACCGCTGCCTTGAACAGCAGCTTCGTCTCTACCGTGGTCAGTCCGAACAGCTTCCGGTTGAACAGCTCCGGGCAGGGGCAGAACACCAGGCAGATGAAGATCCACAGCAGTAACGGTGTATTCCGGAACACTTCTATGTATACGGTGGCGATAATACCAAATATTTTCGTAGTTTTGCTTGTGCAGTAATTCCTGCACAGAGCCAGTACGGAACCGATGACAATTCCTAACACGACGGCGATCAGCGCAATGATCAGAGTGAATAGTGTTCCCTTCAGGATATAGAGCATTACTCCCTTTTGTGCCAAAATGGAAAAGCTTGCTTCCAGATTACTCATTGTCTGTCACCTGCCCTTCTGTTTTTTGGAATGTCACTCGTTGATCCCTTTTTTTCAGATGAATCTCCCAGACACTGGCTGTCTTGGAGAGTGGATAACATATAATGAAAAATAGCAGTCCGCTGACCAGATATGCCGGTGCATAAGCACCGCCGGTATTTTCCCCGGTGACAAAGCTGTAAGTCAGCGAGATCAGATCGGCTCCGCCGATAATGTACAGGCAGGAGGTGTTTTTGATCAGGTTCACGATCTGGTTTACCATAGGCGGTAAAATGATCTTGATGCTTTGCGGAAGGATGATATAATACATCCGCTCCACATAGGTGAATCCCTGGGACTGTGCCGCTTCAAACTGTCCCTTGGGAATGGATTCGATGCCTGCACGTACCACCTCAGCCATATAGGCTCCGGTATATACGCCCAGTGCAACAATACCTGTCGGCAGGATTCCAATGCTGTGACCGGAAAATGCCAGTGCATAGTAGAAGAAACACAGCTGGAGCAGGATCGGTGTATTCTGCATGATCTCTACATAGACTCTGCTGATGACCTGCAATATCTTTTTCCCGCTGGTCGCCATCAGGCCGAAGATCACACCCAGCACCAGTGCCAACAGAATGGCGAAAATTGCTGTCTCCACAGTATTCAGAAGTCCTAACAGGAATGTACTCCTGTACGCCCAGACCTTGCCCCAGGCTCTCGCTGAAATAATACCAGACATAGTGTTTCCTCCCGGTTACTTTTCATATCTACAGCGCCCCTCCGGGTACTCCCTAGTCTTCGGGCGCTGTAGACTGCTTCTTATGTTATCTTTACTCTAATCCGTTCTCAGTGATCAGGCTGTCGATCGTACCATCTGCCAACCATCCCTGGATCAGCTCATCCACATAAGCGGAGAGGCCGGAACCCTTAGTGGTAGCTACGCCGTATTCCTGAGGCGAGAACTTGTCATCGATGTAAGAACGTCCCTCGGTCTTGTAGATTGCCAGGATAGACTTATCTACGCAGAACGCATCTACTTCACCGGCACTCAATGCAGTAGAGATGGCAGGATAGTCATCATACTGCTGGAAAGAGACGCCTGTGGTCCACAGTGCGGGATCGAAGGTATCTGCATCAAATCCGCTGCCATCGATCAGACCGGCTTCGATCATAGCATTCACCAGTGCTTTTGCAGAAGTGGAACCGGAGGATACACCGACCTTTTTGTCTACCAGGTCTGCCAGAGAAGTAATGCCGCTCTTATCCTCTACCAGTACGGTTACATAGTCTGTAAAATAAGGAGTGGAGAAATCCCAGCTTTGCTTTCTCTCATCGGTAATGGTGAAGGTCGCCAGTACGCAGTCGATATCGCCGGAATCCAGAAGCTCGGTTCTGGTAGCTGCGGTAACTGCGGTGAATTCTACGTCCACGCCGAGGCTCTCTGCGATCTTCTCAGCCAGGCTGATCTCCAGTCCGGAATACTCACCGGTCAGGGTATCCTGGAAGCCGAAGCCGACTACCGCATTCTTAACACCGACTCTCAATACGCCTCTGTCTACAATCGCCTGTACATCTGCTGCCAGCTCTCCGTCTGCTGCTGTGGTCTCCGCAGGTGCCGTTGCCACTGCTGTGCTGCTGTCAGCGGTAGAAGCTGCTGCCTCAGATGCAGGTGCTTCGGAGCTTCCGCATCCAGTGAGCAGTGTTGCTGTCATTGCCATTGCTGCCGCAAGTGCAATCCATTTTCTCAAATTTTTCATAACTTTCTCCTCCTTTTATTTCCTCAATATATATCTAAACACGAAGCCTTTCTGACTGACACGCTGTAAAATGCGGCTTCATGGATAGACCGACATGATAATACATCTGCCGCTGTGCTGACCAGAGTATGGTTCACAGGATATCAGCGGATGATCTTGCCCAGGAACTGCTTTACGCGCTCGTTGGAAGGATTCTCGAAAAAGTGATCCGGAGTTCCCTCTTCTATGATCTGTCCATCTGCCATGAATACCACGCGGTCCGCTACCTGTCTGGCAAATCCCATCTCGTGGGTGACCACTACCATGGTGATGTTTTCTTTTGCCAGCTTGATCATGACATCCAATACTTCCTGGATCGTCTCGGGATCCAGTGCGGATGTGGGTTCATCGAATAGTATGATCTTTGTCTGTGCACACAGGGCTCTCGCTATGGCTATCCTCTGCTGCTGTCCTCCGGACAGTGTGGTGGGATATACATGTGCCTTGTCCCGCAGACCTACTACATCGAGATAATGATATGCCAGATCCTCCGCTTCCTTTTTGCTCTTGTGATGAAGCTTCATGGGAGCTATGGTCAGATTCTTAAGCACCGTCATGTGCGGATACAGATTGAACTGCTGGAACACCATGGAGATGGACTCCCGGATGATCTTGGTCTTATTCGCATGCGTCAGCTTCTGTCCATCGATATAGACATGACCACTGGTAGGCTCCTCCAGGAAATTCATGCATCGCACGGTGGTGGATTTCCCAGAGCCGGAGGGTCCGATGATAACCAGCTTCTCGCCTTCTTTTACTTCCAGATTGACATTTTTCAGTACCTGGAGATCTCCGAAATTCTTACATACATTTTCCAGTCTGATCATTTTGCTCCTCCATTCTGTGTTCCGGGCAGGAACTTATGTAACAGAAAAAGGCGCTTTTACCGATTTGGTAAAAACGCCTTCGTTTTATGGGTTATATCTTAAACAGTTTTGTGCGCTTTGTCAAGCTTTTATTTCATCAAACCTTTTAACACTTCTTTTGCTTTCTCCAGCTGGTTATCCACCGGGGTATCGCTGTTGTAGTAAGCATCCCCGTCAAACTCGCATTCCACATCTGGCTCAATACCGGTGCCGTGGATATTGCGACCGTTGGGGGTATAATAGGCACTGATGGTGATCTTAATGGCGGAACCGTCGGTAAACGGCATGATCTGCTGTACGATTCCCTTGCCAAAGGTAGTGGTACCTACCAGGGTTCCGATGCCATAGTCCTGAATGGCTCCCGCCAGGATCTCGGAAGCGCTGGCACTGTTCATATCCACCAACACTACCAGCGGTACTTCGAGAGGAGTCTTGCCGTCGCAGGTATATTCTGTGCGCTTGCCCGCCTTGTCTTCGGTATATACGATCATTCCCTCCGGAAGCAGCTTTCTTGCGATCTGCACCACTGCATCCAGGCTTCCGCCGGGGTTGCCCCGCAGATCCAGGATCAGTCCCTTCATATCGGATCCTTTTACGGTAGCCAATGCATCCGTGAACTGGTCTATGGTCACATCATCGAATTCCACGATCTGGATATATGCCATGTTGTCATCCAGCATCTCATATTTGACGGTGGGACTCTCCACCTTTGCTCTCTCTACCGTAACGTGCAGATAATCGCCCGCGCCCTGTCTGACAATCGTCAGATCTACCGTGGTGCCAGCTTCTCCGCGGATCATGCTCACGGATTCCGTCAGCGTCTTGCCCGCAGTGGACACTCCATCCACTTCATAGATGATATCGTTGGCCCGCAGGTCCACATCCGCCGCCGGTGCGCCCTCGATGACACCGCTGATCTTCGGCAGATTCGTATCGGAATCCATGCTGACATAGGCTCCGATACCATAATAGATTCCCTGGGTCTGTTCTGTCAGTTCGTTCAGTTCTTCTGCGGTGTAATACTCGGAATACGGATCATCCAGAGCCTCCATCAGTCCGCGGTACATACCGTCCTCCAGCTGTTCATTGGTGACCTCGCTTAAGTAAAAGTTCTCTTTTACCGTGTCTTCCAGCAGTTGCAGCTTTTTGATCGTCTGGGCATTGACAGCAGAATCCTCGTCATAGGATACCTGCGCCGACACATCGTCCTTCACGGTAACGATACGATGGATCTGGAAAGCGATAAAGATGCCCCCCACCACAAGAAGAGTCGCAGCGAATCCTACGATAATGCCGCTGAGGAACAAACCCTTTCCGGCATTCCTTTGGGACTCCGTCACCGTTTCCAATTCCTTATTTTCTTCCATATATACTCTCCTTTATTTTCCAAGCTTTCGTTGCAACACGGCGCGTCTTTGTCGCAACACGCATTTCTCCGTGCTTCGCACTCTCGAAATGCTGCATACATTCGCATTCCGGGCTATCGCCATAGCGCTCTGCCTGCAAGCAGTCACGCGCTCTGCGATTGCAGAACTATTGCGACAGGTAATTCCAAGGTGAAGTATATGCTCCATCCTTACGAACACTGAAGTGCAGATGGTTGCCGGTGGAACGTCCGGTGGAGCCTACCGCTGCAATGGTCTCCCCTCTGACTACGATATCACCCCTGGACACATACAGTGCCGACGCATGCATATAGATCGTATACAGGCCGCCGCCATGGTCGATCATGACGTAGTTCCCCATGGTATTGCTGTAGGTGGCTGCCACCACCTGACCGTCGTAGGCTGCATAGATCGCTGTTCCTTTCGGTGCGGCGAAATCCACGCCATTATGGAACTGTTCAATTCCCAGGGTAGGATGGATACGGTTGCCATAATCATCCGAAATTCTGGTATAGGATGCCAACGGGAATTTGAATACACCACCGTCATAGGTCAGCACCGTACCGCTGGCCTCCAGGATCCTCTTTTTCTCTGCTGCGATCGCCGCCTCCAGTGCTGCGATCTCTGCATCCTGATCGGCGATGGATTGTTTATACTCCTTGATCGCCTGTTCTTTGTTGGAAATATCGCTCTCATAGGCGGTGATATCCCGGCTCTTCTGGTCGATCAGGGCCTCCATATTGGCCTGCTCCTGCTCCACCCCGGCCTTAGCTTCATCCAGGATCTGTTTCTCCGCTTCCAGTTCTTCCTTACACAGTGCAATGTACTTACGGTTCTCCATGAATTCTTTCCACTGCTGGCGGTCATATGCCATGACCAGATCCATGAAATCCGCCCGGTTCAGGAAATCACTGAAGCTCTCCGCCTTTAACATCATATCCAGGATATAGGAATCTCCTTTTTCATACATGACACGGATACGACGGATCATGGCATCCTTCTGCGCATCCTCTTTGGCCTGCGCCGCATCCAGTTCCTCCTGTGTCTGTGTGATCTCTTCCTCTTTGGCTGTGATCTGGCTCTTTAGGTCTGCAATATTCTGTTCGATCTCGCTCAGATTCTGATCCAGCTGTGCAACGTAACTTTTCAGATTACTTTTCTTGGTTTCCAGATCTTTCTTGATCTGTTCCAGGTTGCTCAGGTTGCTCTTCATCGTTTCGCGTTCTTTTTGTGCCTGATTGATCTGATCCTGTTTCTCCCGGATGCTGTCTGACGTAATGGAAGACATGCTAGTAGCCTGCGCGGGCAGACCGCTGCCGCATACCGGGACCGCCAGCACAAGGCAAAGTGCCAGCAGGATTCCTTTTTTATTCTTATTCATTTAACTCCCATCCGTATCACTTGTTTGCGGGATTTTAGAACCCGGGTACTGCCATGCAGATACCCGGGAATGACTACTTCATTATACGTGCAGATGTTTTCTGACGGTGGATATGCTTCCCAGGAAACCGATGCCCACACCGACTCCCAGAGATACCGGGATCAGGAAATGGAACACCTCATCTACCGACAGGAAATTCAGGAAACCACTGAGTACCATGAATCTTTCCACGATATAATTCAGTGCGTAATTATACAGAGAATAGATCAGTCCCAGCGGAACGGCAGCTCCGATCAGTCCGATGAGCATACCTTCCAGTACGAAAGGTGCACGCACGAAAAAGTCCGTGGCACCGATATATTTCATGATATTAATCTCTTCCGACCGCACAGAGATACCGATCGCTACGGTATTGCTGATCAGGAAGATGCTGACAGCCAGCAGGATCACAATAATACCCATGGACACATAAGCGATCAGCAGATTCAGTCCGCTCAGGGTATTGGCCGTCATCTCGGAATAATTGACCTTGCGCACCTGCGGAATGGACTGCAGCCAGGTCACCAGTGCATCCTGCATGGACACATCGCTCAGGAAAATCTCATAGCTGTCTTCTCCCGCCAGCGGATTCTCCGGGAAACCTTCCGCATAATCCTCGCCGAAATAGTCCGGTCCGAAGGTAGCCCATGCCTCGTCTGCGGATTTGAACTGTACGTCGGATACCTCGGCACGCTTGGCGATCTCCTGTCCGATCTCTTCTATCTGCTGTTCGGAAGGAATCTGTCCCTCTGTATGACTCTCGCAGCCATCCCATTCACTATGGAAAAATACGGTCACAGACACGCCTTCCTCCGCTGTCTTCAGGATGTTCTGGAAGTTAGCCACGATGGAGTAGAACAGGCCAAACAGAAACAGGCATGCCGATATGGTCGCAATAGATGCCAGGGAATACCATTTATTTCGGAAAATATTGACAAATCCCTGCTTGATCGTATATAAAAGTGTACTAATCTTCATCAATATACCCACCCTTCTCTTCGTCGCTGATGATCACGCCTTTTTTCATGGTGATCACTCGTTTCTGCATGGCATTGACGATTTCGCGGTTATGGGTTACCACGACTACCGTGGTGCCGCTTTCATTGATCTCCTCTAACAGCTTCATGATCTCCCAGGAGTTATTGGGATCCAGATTACCGGTGGGTTCATCCGCCAAAAGTATGGAAGGATTGTTCACCAGCGCACGGGCCAGTGCCACACGCTGCTGCTCACCGCCGGAGAGCTGTTTGGTCTTGGCTTTGTATTTGCCTGCCAGTCCTACCGTAGCCAGGATCGCAGGGACATTTCTGCGGATCTCGCTGACGGGAGTCTCAACGATACGCTGTGCAAATGCTACATTTTCATAAACATTACGGTCATTCAACAGTCGGAAATCCTGGAACACCACGCCCAGGTTACGCCGGAATCGGGGAATCTGTCTGTGCTTTAATCTCGCCAGATCATTTCCCATAACATAAACACTGCCGCTGGTCGCTGTAAGCTCCCGCAGCAGTAATTTGATCAATGTCGATTTACCGGATCCGCTGTCACCTACGATAAATACAAATTCCCCTCTTCCGATGCTCAGCGTTACGCCGTTGAGTGCCGGAGAGCCGGTGGAATAGGACTTGCTTACATTGTCCAGAAAAATAATGCCATTTTCCTCGATGATCCGTTCTCTCTTCAGCCTTTGTGCTTCTTTGTTTGCCATTTGCTATCTTGCCTTTCTACTGCCTTGTCATGATATGGATTCCTTGCAGAGCCTCATTCGCAAAATCGCTCCTACGGAGCTTTTCTTTTGCTCATTGAGGCTTTCTCGCCAAAGAAATAACGTCAAATGTTCTTACGAATGCAAGCATTCGACGCTCATTTTCCGTTATTTCATGGCTCTGCAAGAAATCAATACTCATAAGTTTCCATATACTTCATATATTTTACGACCATCAGCGCGATCTTGAAGGTGATGGCGTCTTCGAATACGCGCAGATCCAGTCCGGTACTCTTCTGGAGCTTATCCAGACGGTATACCAGTGTATTTCTGTGGATGAACAGCTGTCTGGAGGTCTCGGACACATTCAGGCTGTTCTCGAAAAATTTATAGATCGTGGTCAGTGTCTCTTCATCGAAATCATCTGGGCTTTTGCCGCCGAAGATCTCACGAATGAACATCTTGCACAGCGGAATGGGCAGCTGATAGATCAGGCGGCCGATTCCCAGTTCACTGTACGCGATAATATCTCTCTCATCGAAGAAGATCTTGCCTACATCCAGCGCCATCTTGGCTTCCTTGTAGGAACGGCTGACTTCCTTGATCTCATGCACGATAGTTCCGTATGCGATCCGGACGTCCCGGATGCCTTCCTTCAGAAGAGTGGTCTCCAGCGCTCTGGCTGCCTTCTCGATCTCTTTTCCGGTATCGGTCTCTGAGAACTCCTTCACCACGATCACGTTGCTCTCGTCCACTGCCGTGATGAAATCCTTGCTATTGGAACCGAAATGGGTTCTGGCAATCTCCAGGACGTTATTATCCTTGCCGCCTGCGGATTCCACGATCATAACCACCCTGGGAACATCTGTCTGGATATGAAGCTTCTTGGAACGACTGTAGATATCCACCAGCAGCAGATTGTCCAACAGCAGGTTCTTGATGAAGTTATCCTTATCAAATCTTTCTTTATAAGCTACCAGCAGATTCTGGATCTGGAAAGCAACCATTTTGCCGATCATATAGACATCTTCACCGGTACCGCCGGCTACGAGAATATACTCCAGCTGCTGTTCGTCATAGATCTTGAAATACTGATATCCCTGGATCTCCTGAGAATCAGCCGGTGATGCTGCGAATTCCACCGCAGGCTTAGAACAGTTCCCCATATCCATGGTGGCCGCTACTTCCTTGCCATCCACATCCATGACGCACAGTTCGACTCTGGCGATTCCTTTCAGTCCTTCAATGGTGTTCTGTAAAATCTGATTTGATATCATCTTCTGCTCCTTCAGTCCCCAACTATAATTCTCTTTCGCTGTTACCCCGGAAAAATGATACGAGAGCGTATCCCTCATATCATACATAATACAAATTTACAAAAAAACTGGTAAAATTGCAATAGTTTTTTATGCACTTTTTAGTAAAAATGCCATTTTATTTTTAAATTAGCGTAAAAAAAGAGTTCAGGAACTAATATTCCGAACTCTTTTTGTCTTAGCGTTTATTATTGTATTATTTCTGCGCTAAATCCGCAGATCGATATTAGTACCAAGCTCCGGTGTTACGCTGCGTTCCATAGCTGCGGAATCCATCATCTGTACGATTCCCTGTCCCAGTGCTTCGTTCGTATCCATCGCCTTGCTAAGTACAGCCGTTCCGACTTTCGTCTGCAGATTGTTCGAAGCCATTGCCATTGATAATCCTGCGATATCCATAGGAACACCTCCTTCTATCGGTATCTCTCAGATACTGATATTTTACCACGATGCTCCCACAATTACAACGGCAGTGTCAACAAATCTTCCACTTTTTCCATGGGATAGTCTGTTTTCTCGTATGTTTTCGCTTCACCGACTCCGGCAGCAAGCATCCCTCCTGCTTTCGCCGCATCGATTCCCGCTATGGCATCCTCCACCACAAGGCAATTCCCTGGTGTGGTCTGCGTATATTCCGCAGCCTTTAAAAACACTTCCGGATCCGGCTTGGATTTCGTAATATTTGTGCCATCGGAGATAGCGTCAAAATCATCCGTAAGTTGTGTCTGCGCCAGAATGAATTTCGTATTTTTGCTGGAAGAGCCAATAGCCAGATGATAACCTCTTTCGTGAAGTTCTTTCAGCATTCCTCGGATCTCTGGTCTCACATCCGCAGGAGACATATTTTTCAAAAACTCTTTATAATAGCCGTTTTTTTCTTCCGCCAGATTTTCTTTTTCTTCTGTTGTGTATTTCCTGGTGCTCCTCTCCAGGATGATCTCCAGGGAATCCATACGGCTGACTCCCCGCAGACGGTTGTTGATCGTCTCATCAAAAGGAACTCCGATGCGATCCGCCATCTTTTTCCATGCCAGGTAATGGAACTTATCCGTGTATACCAAGACGCCGTCCAAGTCAAAAATAATCGTCTTTACCATGCTGTCTCTTCCTTTCCTATATTTCCTATATTTCCTATATTTCCTATATTTCCGTATTTCTTACACACTTCTGTGCTGCTTCTGGTCCGCAGCATATGCATCCGTCCGGGGGATCCACTCTAAAAATTTCTCAATCTGGAGATTCCAGAACCTCCACTCATGACGGAAACCGTCTACAGGCACCCAGGTCACATCCACGCCGTTCTCTTCCATGAATTTTTCATAATGGCATACCTTTTCCCAAAGCATATCCTGCATACCACAGGAAAAATATACGGGAGGGATCTTCTTTCCTTCTGCCACATTCTTACGAATGAGTCCGTATGGGTCAAAGGGTCCGTCCTGAAGCTTATTTTTCTCCTGTTCATCCTCGGTTCCGATTGCTGCGGAAAAGGCTCCGATGGCAGCGAAACGCTCCGGATGATTCAATCCATGAATCATCGCCCCATAGCCGCCCATAGACAAGCCTGCAATATAAGTATCTTCCGGTCTGTTCGATACGGGGAACATCCCCTTGATAAATGCCGGTACTTCCTCGGACAGGAAGTGGAAGAAATCATCTCCGTCCGCATTCTTGCGATAGAATTTATTCTCCGCAGAGATCATGATCACCGCCATGGACTGTTCTTCTGCAAAAAGTTCTACATTGGTGTAGCTGGTCCAGTCACTGTGATCGTTGCCCAGTCCGTGGAGCAGATACAATACCGGATAAGGATCCTTCACTTCGTAGGAAGCCGGTCTGTCTGCCACGCCCAAAGATTCCGGAATGGTGGGGCTTGGAATAATCACTGTCATTTCCACGGAACGCAATAATGTCTGTGATATAAATTTTGTCTCAAATCTTGCCATAGCTGTCTTGCTCCTATTCTTCACCCACAGTGGCATTTTCCACTGGGTAATCTGTACACTGCCTGTTTTCTATGAAACCACCTTGCTCTTATGCCCGAATAACTGTTTTACCATCTGCAAGATTCTCGCGCCATCGTTAATATAAGCCATGATCAGTGCCAGTACAACACCGGTAACGATAGTCTGAATGGAACTGTCGATGCCAAAGGCATTTAATCCGTAAGTGAACACTTCCATTCCCAGGGCTCCCACGAAGATACCCCAGGGCATATTGGTAAAGCCGCCCAGGAACAGTCCGATCAGCACGGGCGCCATGGAACCGAACATCAGAGCAGTTGAGCTTAAGTTATTGGCAGGCTCCACTTTACTGCTGCAGGCACTCAGCATGGCTGCACAGCCCAGCAGTGCACCTACCAGTGCGTAGGTCAGAATAATATTTTTCTTCTCATTGACGCCGGCATTCACTGCCAGTTTGGCATTGGCTCCGAGACTTCTGGTATCATAGCCGAATTTGGTCTTGTATAGCAGGAACCAGGTCACTGCCATCACCACAATGAGAAGAATATAGATCAGAGGGAACTGGTTCATCCGAAGCAGTTCCTGCGTGTATTCGGTATCATTAGCGAAAAAGTTGACGCCGAGACCGTTGTTCAACAGTCCGCTGACCGCCTCATATACCATAACGATGCCCATGGAGATGATCATGTTGGGGACACGTAATGTCACATAGAAAACAGCTTCGATCAATGCCAGCAGCATGCAGGCTGCCACGCAGCACAGCAATACTCCGAAGGTTCCCATATGCAGCTGCATTCCCAGGTTACCGCCGATGATGGCTCCCAGCATGATAATGGCTCCGGGACCGAAATCCCATCTGCCACCGGACAACGGGATTGCAATTGCAAGGGCTATGATCGTATTTTCCACAGTATCATGAATAATGCCTTCTGTTGTGTATCCTGTGAAAAAGGATGTATTTCCGATAATCAGTGTAATCAGCGCAAAGACCGCATACATTCCTAACGGAAACAATAAAGTCATTGCATACCTTTTGAAGTATCCTGTTTTCTTGCTCATAGTTTACGTTCCTCCATCTTAGAGCAGTAAGTCTGCCCATCTGAATCCCCGCGGCACTTTTGAGGGTGCCGCGAAGTATATTGCTTAAATTACTGACGTGCTGCCACAATATCGGACAGACTTCTGTTGGTCAGGGTGTTCAGATCAGCAAGAGTTGCATCTGCATTGTAGGAAATGATGCAATTCTCCAGTTCCTCTGCCGTAACACAGCCATCTGCTCCGTTCTCAGGTACTACATAGTTCTGATAGTTCTGCAGATCTTCGGTAGTTCCGATGACAGGATAACCGGCTACACCGTTGACAATGCTGCCTTCGTTATACTGACCGTCTGCTGCATCGGGATAGCTGTTGCCTTCCAGAGCATTGATGATTCTGGCTACACAGCTTGCAATTGCCTGGGTATGGTTATTGTTGCCGGCTGCCAGCAGGGCACCGCTGTTCATCAGAGATTCTACGGAAGTATCATAGCCCATGGCGATCAGCTTGACATTGCTGCCCTGCAGTGCGGGATATACATAGTCCAGACCGGAAGCCATACCGAAGACAGCATCCATATCGGTATTCTTGTTGATCAGATCCTTGGTGTTCTGCTGTACATCGTCAGAAGTCATACCGGAGGTAAAGGTAAGATCCTGTACTGCAATGTTCTTGGATTGCAGTTCACTCTGGAAGCTTGCGTAGATTTCAGGCGCATCGGAAAATGCCCATGCAGGGAAAGAGATACCGCCTACGTTGGTAATACCGGAATCTGCAACAGCGTCTGCATACTCTTTACCCAAAGCTGCCAGATCTCCGCCGAACTGCTTGGTACCACCCAGGAAATACTGTCCGGGATCTGTGCCTGCGAAATCATCCTCTGTGATATGGTCCAGTGCTACCACATAGTATACACCGGCATCCGCACAAGTGCTCATAGCTGCCACAATGTTGGTATCATATCCGCTGATGATTGCCTGACAGCCGGAACTGATCAGATTCTCCACACAGGATACCTGTGCATCATCATCGTAAAAAGTAGATTCGTATTCGAACTCTACGTTCATATTCTCCTGCAGATACTTACAGAAATTCTGAATATTGGTACCCTGGGCATCGGTCCACTGATACATTACCACACCGATCTTGTAAGGGTCACCGGTTTTCTCGGTATTTGCTGCTTCCGCGGTTCCCGCTACGCTCTCCTGTGCTGCGGTGGTACCTGCTGCCTCAGAGCTACCGCTCTGTGTATTGTCAGTGGAACCACATCCTGCCATCATCATAACCGGCAGTACTGCTGCCATCATCAGGCTGATTATTTTCTTTTTCATAGTAAAACTCCTTCCTCTTTTTGGTCCTTTATGATTACTCTATTTATCTGGGCATCTCTGCGATGGATTTATTCTGTCGCAATGTCATGCCAATGATAACAATGAAAATGATACCTTTGACCAGTGTGATATAAGTCTGGTTCACACCGGAGATGGTAAGTCCGTTAGCCAATAAAGTGTAGGTGATCACACCGGCAATCGCTGCTCCGATCCGGCTCTTGCAGCCTCCGTTTAAGTTCATGCCTCCGAGAATGACTGCCACCATGACATCCATTTCGGTACCGGATCCAATATTTTTACCTACATTGCCGCTGCGCGCTAGCAGGAATAAGCTTGCCAGTCCCACGCATGTGCCTGCGATAATGTAACACCATAACTTTACGATTTTTAATTTTGCACCGCTCTGCTCTGCACTCACCGGATTGTCACCGATTGCCTTGCAGTATTTTCCAAGCTTTGTGTAGTTGAACAGCACGATACCGATCAGCGCGATGATGATCATTGCCGCCAGGGCATATGCCACATTGCTTTTTAACGGCTGAATCAGATCATAACGGGTGATGTTCATACGTCCGTCATGCAGAGACAGAATGTAGGTCACCATACCCCTGGCGATGAACATGACCGCCAGGGAAGCAATAATACTCATCAGTCCCAGGTAGGCTGTGACGAACCACATGAACAGATACAGCGCCACCGCCGTGGCTATGGAAGCCAGCACCGACACCGGTACGTTGCCGGTGGCATTCAATACCAGAGTAATTACCATGGTACACAGACCTGCCACCGCTCCGGAAGCAATATCCACGGTTCCGTGAGCGAACATGAAGATCATGCCGATAGAAATGATCATAAGCACTACCATCTGTCCTACCAGGCTCTTCAGGTTGTAAGCGGAATATATCTTGCCCTTTGTCAGAATTGCGAACAGGACAAATACCAGCGTCAGACTGCCATAGCAGACAATATTGTTTCGATGTTGTTTTATAAATTTCCATGCATTCATTTTTCACACCTCAAATCATATATTCGATAATCTGCTGTTCTGAAAGGTTCTCTGAACGTTTGAAGCTCTGCGTTACTTTTCCATCCTTCATTACCAGGATCTCGTCACACATACCGATCAGCTCCGGCATCTCTTCGGAAATGATCAGAATCGAATAGCCTTCCTTTTTCATCCGGGCGATCAGCTGGTACATGGTGGTTTTGACACCGATGTCCACGCCTCGGGTAGGGCTGTCCATGATAATGATCCGGGACTTATTGCCGATCCATTTACCGAAGGATACCTTCTGTTTATTACCACCGGATAGTTCTCCAACTGCCTGATTCATGGAGGAGCACTTGATTGCCAGGGATTCGATCTGTTCCTTCGCATGTTCCCGTTCCTTCTTCGGCAGAATGAAGGTTCCCATACGGTTCAGGTTCGCCAGTACCAGGTTGTCCTTAATGGATGCCGGGAGCACCAGCGCTTCCTTATCACGGTCCTTGGAGATGTAACCGATACTACTGTCCAATGCATCCTGCACACTACGCACCGTAACTTCAGTGCCATCCGGTCGGAATGCCTGTACCATACCCTCTGTCAGCTTATCCAGACCGAACAGTACTCTGCCCAGTTGATGCATTCCGCATCCGGACAGTCCGGCCACACCCAGGATCTCTCCCTCGTGCAGTGTCACGCTGACATCCTTCAGATCTCTGTTGGAAATATGTTCTGCCTGCAGGGTTACCTTTTCTCCATGAGAGCTGTCGTAATCGCTGCGGTAATAATCACCCTTGATCTCGCGGCCTACCATCGAATGTTTGATACGGTTCTCATCAAACTCCGCTCTCTCTATGGTGTCTACCAGTTTGCCATCCCTAAGCACCGTCAGCACATCGCAGTTCTCCATCAGTTCTTCCAGGTCATGGGATATGAACAACACCGCTTTTCCCTTGTCCCGCAGTTCATGAATGATGCGGTAGATGGTTTTTCTTCCGCTCTGGGACAATGCTGTGGTTGTCTCATCCACGATAAACAGGATAGGGTCGTAATACAGTGCTTTTGCAACCTCAACCAGCTTTCTGGTCTCTAAGCTGTAAGCAGCTGTCGGTCTGGTAACATCCACATCTGTCACACCGATATTTTCCAGTGCCTTGACTGCTTCTCTGTTCATTTCTGCTCTGTCAATGATTCCATGATGGGCAAAACGCTTCTCATCGCCTACGAAGATATTCTCCGCGATGCTCAGTCCATCAATGGTGCCGGCTTCCTGCACGATCATGGTGATTCCACATTTTCTGGCATCCCCGGGATTTTTCGGACTGTAGGGCTTCCCATACAAGAACATTTCGCCGCCCGTCACAGTGTGAATTGCACTGATCATGGAGGATATGGTGGATTTACCGGAACCGTTCTCTCCGATCAGTCCGCGTATTTCTCCGGTCCGGATCGCCATACTTACGTGATTGACTGCCGTGACGTCTCCGAATTTCTTGGTCAGATCTTTTGTTTCAAAAAATATTTCATTCTGTTGCTTTTCCATACGGAAGTTTCGCCTCCTATGTTCTTACCAGACTTGTAACGTTTATAAATGTGCATCCCATTTTCCGCAGAACGGATCTACCGGGCTTTTTCCCTTGAACTCGCTGCGCCCCAGCAATTTCTCCATCAAAGCATCCACGGTCTGTGCATTTCCGGAATAACAATTGATGTAAGTCCGTACTCTCGGGAAATCCAACAAGTGATACGGATTTTCCAACGATACAAATACGGTGGGAACATCGTTGATATACAATCCACAGTCCGCTCCCATGGGCTGTTTCCATTCGATCCGGACAACTGTCTGATTACTCTTGGTTGCCAGGTTTGCCACATACAGCATCAGATCATATTGGGATACCATGTCTTCGTATTTGGTGGTGAATCCTTCTCCGTAAGGCTGGGGTACGAATTCGTCCACTTCGAAGCCTTCATCGATCAGTTTTTGTTTGATGCTCTCGATTGCGGGGCTTACTTTATAGATGGAATAGCCTTCGCCGGTGGGTTCGATACGGTACAGAAGGATCCGGTGATATTTCTCCGGTGTAATAGGCAATACGCCTTTTTCCTCTTTTACCAGGGTAATTCCTTTATCCGCTACTTCGGCCGCCCATTTTTTGTGCTCGGCACATCCGACGATTGCTTCGGCCTCTTCTGTCTCCGGCAGTGTATTTTTATGATGCAGTCCCAGGGCTGCTTTCAGTGCCAGTACTCTGGTCACTGCTTCATCCAGTCTCTCGGGAGTGATAATACCCTCTTCAATGCCCTTCAGCATGAAATGATAATCTTCTTCCAGATTTCTTGCAAACAGGAACATGTCGCATCCTCTTGCAATCGTCTCCGGAACTGCTCGTTCTCTGCCCATCGCCAGCATGAATCCTGCCATGGTGGTGGCATCGGTACTGATGACACCGTTAAATCCGAGCCGTTCTCTTAAGAGTCCCTGCAAAAGTTCACGGGACAGGCTTCCCGGCATCAGTTCTTCATCTTTGATATCGGGATTGATGGCTCTCTCCCATGCCGGCTGCATGATATGACCGGTCATAACAGTCAACGCTCCGGCATCAATACACTTTTTATATACCATACCATAAGTATTCATCCAGCTCTCACAGTCGAGATCGTTGATGGATGTCACCAGATGCTGGTCTCTTTCATCCTGTCCATCACCGGGGAAGTGCTTGATGCATGCTGCCATTCCCAGCTTTTGGATCGTATTCACATAGGACAGACCCATACGGGCAACTCTCTCCGGATCAGAACCAAAGGTACGGGTATTCGTAATGGGATTACGGAAATTTGAATCGATATCAATGATTGGAGCAAAGGACCAGTTGGCTCCCACAGCTCCGGCTTCTCTGCCGCATGCCTCCGCCATCTTCGCCGCCATTATCTCATCATCGGTAGCCGCGATCTCCATGGGAGATCCTACCAGCGTTCCTTCTTCCACAATACCATTACCGCCCTTTTCCAGGTTGGCTGCGATCAGAGGATATACTTTGCTGCGGCGGATCACTTCTCTGGTGGCATCCACAGCATTCTTCGTCGGCATGATCCGGTACATGAATCCGCCGGGGTTCATCAGATTGAATACATAATCCATTGTCTCTTTGTTGTTATTTTTCAACAATACGCAGAAAAGCTGCCCCGCTTTTTCTTCCGTGCTCATGCCTGCCAGTGTCTCATGCACCCATGTAATGTCGTCATCGCTTAAGTAAAATGGTTTTGCTTTTAAATCGATCATTTTTTATTCTTATGCTCCAATTCACGCAGTTGTTTTTTGCTGCTTAATTAATTCTTTTAATTATGTCATCATTATAGTACCGTCATGCGTCGTTTGCAATTGCTTAATTAGACAATTTAATTAAGCTATTTTTGGTAGAAAATCACAAAATTTATCGAGTATTATTGACGGGCAGATTTTTCATATCTATAATATAGTTAATTCTTTTAAATATGCTTTTGTGTCAGGGGGGATTTTTAGAAATGACATCTTCGATCTCATCCAAAGGAAATAATATGATGCGTCTGAAGCAGGAGAACCAGTCCTCTATCCGCAAGATCATTTATCTGCGGGGACCGGTACTGCGCTCTTCTATTGCAGAAGACCTGCATCTGACGCTTCCTACTATTACAACAAATGTGAATGCTATGCTTCAGAGCGGTATTTTATTTGAAGATCGGGACAATGTAGTCATGACGCCCGGGCGTTCTGCACTGCCGGTGGATATCGTTCCGGATTCCCGGTATTTTATCGGTGTAGAGATCACGCAGATCTCCAGAAGTGTCTGCATTTGTAACTACCGTGGGGCAATCGTCTTTACCAGTATTGATAATACCATATATAAGGAATATAGCGAAGTACTGCAATCCGCAGCCCGCCTGGTGCAGGCTGCACTCCAGTCCACCGTGGTTCCCACGAATCGGATCTGCGGCATAGGTGTCTGTCTCCCCGGTCTGATTGATTCCGAGGCAGGAAAACTTTTGGCACACCGCCAGTTTGGCTGGTATGACAAGGATGTGGTGAAGGATCTGCGCGAGTTTACCGGTTATACCGGACCTATTACGGTTGAAAATGATGCCTCTTCCAGAGCGCTTGCTGCACAGCTGTTCCTTAGGGAACAGTTAAAAGAGGTTCCGTCGTTTTTCTATGTATATGTATCTATCGGTATTGCTTCACCGTTTGTCAAAAATGATTTCTCACTGTCCAGTTCCCCGGTAGGTGCCGGTGAGTTAGGTTATATGATCATGGATCCGAAGATGCCCTTCGGTACCTGGGGCAGCACCGGCAGTCTGAACAATCTCGCCGGCATCCGTGCCCTGAAGGAACAGGCGCAGACAGCCGCAGCCTCCGGACGCGCTCCTTATCTGTATTCCCTCTGCGGTGATGCTCTGCCTACAGAGGCCCAGCTGATGGACAGTGCTACCCATGATGAAGTGATCGATAAGCTGATCCGGGATGTAATCCTGTATCTCGGTGTGGCTATTGCCAATGAGGACAACTTGGTTCGTCCTGAGAGTATCCTTGTGGACGCTCCCTATTTTGTCCATCAGAAATACCGGGAGCTCTTTATGGATACCCTCTATAAATACTCCTTCCGTCCCAGTCACTTCCGCTTTCATATCATTTTTCTGAACCGTGATGAACTGCCGGGTGCAAAAAGTGCTGCAGCGGTTGCGATACGTAGTGATTTCGATAAGTACATTGCGATATAATGTCGATGGAACCAAAATATCATCTTAACATACAACAAAAATACCGATTCCGGAAATATGTTGTCTTTCCGAATATCGGTATTTTTCATTTTTACTGTTCTCAGATCCTGCGGATATTTTTCTCCGTGATCTGAATTTTGCCTTCCTTCAGCAGGTGTCCCACGGCACGTTTGAACTCGTTCTTGCTCATGCCGGTCTCATGGGTAATGACCTCGGGTGCGGCCTTATCGTTAAAAGGCAGGGAGCCTTCATAGCTGTCCAGCAATTTTTCGATCTTCTCCGCATCCTTCTGGATCTGCAGATATGCCTTTTCCCGGATGCTCAGTGTGAGCTTACCGTCTTCCAATACCTTTACAACGCGGGCGGTCACCCGTTCTCCGATCTTCGGCGGCTCTGTGGCGCCAAAGAGTTCTTTTTTCGGGATGAGTGCGGAGAAGCAGTCATCCACGGCTACAAATGCGCCGAAATTTTTACTGATCTCATAGATCCTGCCGGTGACCTTGTCATCTTTTTTATAAGGGCTGTCCGTGCGCAGATGTTCGTAGACATTCATGGTAGCGCAGAGTCTGCCGCTTTTGTCGATATAGAGGGAAGCCAGCACCTGATCTCCCGCTTTTACTTTGCGGGTCTGCTGTTTGAAGGGCAGGAACAGATCCTTCTCCAGCCCCCAGTCCAGGAATGCACCCACTTTTCCGATCTGTACCACCGTCAAAAGTGCCACCTGTCCCATGATTAATCTGGGAGTTTTGGTCGTGGCGATCAGGCGGTCGCTGGAATCCCGATACAGGAATACCTCCACCTCATCCCCCACCTTTGCTCCGGCAGGAACCTGTTTGGCCGGCAGGAGCACTTTGTCATCCGGTGCTTCCTTCATTGCCAGATAGACTCCGAATTCTACTTTTTTCACAATTACCAGCGTCTGTTTTTCGCCTAATTTCAGTTCCACGTTTTCTCCTGTTCTGTCTGTTTCACAGCTTTTGCTCAGTTATCGGTTTCTTTTCCTTCTGCTATTATCACTACTATTGTTATTGTAGAAATTCTACAGATACATAGGGTCTGCCTTCCTCATCCTGCAGGCAGATGATATATCCGTTCTCTGTCTGCACTACATAAGGATGCAGCACATCCTCCAGAAATGCCTGTTTTTTATATTCCGCACGCATTTGACGGATCACAAAATCATCCGGCAGATATTCCATGGCAATATTCACATATTGCCCGTTATTCACGTGATGGTTGGTATCGAGATGATGTTTTTTCACCACGATAGGTTCCAGCAGCTGTCCACCCTCCGGTACGGTGATCTTGCGGGGGGCATAATCCATGTCCAGCTTTTCATCTGCCGCATAGCCTTTTCGCATCGCTTCATTTACCATCACCGGCTTGCCCGTGGCAACGTCCAGAAGGCTCCATAAGGAGTTAGCCTTCGCGATATATTCACCCTTTTCATCCAGCATGGCAAAATTACGGTATCCCAGAAATGCTTTTAGTTCATAGGGTAGTGTCACGATCCTGACTTTTTCCCCTAATTGCGGATAACGGTTCACAACGATCTGCCAGGCAGAAAGCACCCAGACCTGACCGATCTCCTTCATATAGCCGATCCCAAGCCCCACATCCTCGGAATGGAAGGTGGAACAATCCTGAAAATAGTTCAGCAGGGCATCCAACGTCAATTTCCCCTCGCTGTCTGTCTCACTGTAACGTATTCTGCTGTCAAATGCGTACATGTATCTTATCTCCTTTGTCTGCTCCCCACTGTCAGCCCCTGCGGAATGTTTTTACAGGGACAACGGAGAGATTCCCAACAGCATCTGCACGATCTCCGGGAACATCTGCAGAAGGATCATCACGATCCAGAAAATGCAATAGCAGAGCATTCCGGGATTGCAGATGACTGTTTTAAATCTCTGTCCCTTGGGGATCTGTCCCGGATCCAATGCAAATCTTTTACGGAAGACAATAAACAATACAATTCCGGTGATCACAACTGCCAGAATAAACAATACATAGACCATATAGCCGATCCAGCCCGGCAGATACGCCATCATGAAATCCATGATCGCCTGCGCATCCCCGCCGTTCATGACAAGCTCCTGGTATTCGTCCAGATGAATCGCCTTCAACAGCAGAACGCTTATCACAGCTCCCATAAAGTTAATACACATATGTAAGCCGATGGTGATCTTCAGGTTGCCGGTCTTCACATACAGAAATGCCAGGAACATTCCCAGCAGCATTGCATACGCGAACTGGTTCAGGTTGCCATGGAACAGTCCGAACATCAGACCGGACAGGACAATCGCCACTCCCTGACCGTATTTTACGGTGCGATCCACGATCAGCTTGCGGAAAATATATTCTTCCAGGATCGGTGCGCAAATCACCATATAGAGAAAGGTAACGATCATGTTGGACTCTGTGGCGTAGGCCATAAGGGCATTATCTACTTCCGAGCCCTTCAGTGCGCCGACTACCGTAGTGATCAGCGTTCCCACCAGGTTGCCGCAATACATCAATGCATAGCACATGATCAGCGCCACAACGAACTGCCCGGGGGTTATGCTTTTCTTCACAGGTGCTTCCCCCGGCATCTGTTTTACCATCGCGTTCAATACCGGCATGCCGATCAGATACAACGGCAGGACGCTAAGGATCAGGGTGATGGTGGTATTGTCCAGCCACTCCGGCTTTACCTGTCCCACAACAGCCACGACTGCTATCTGCACTGCGTAGATGATCAATGTTCCGATCAGGAACCTCCAGCCCAGACTGGAAAAACTCTTCTTCATACTTTTTTCGTCCATTTTCTTTTCTCTCCCTCATGTCATAGAAAAAGCTGTGCACCGCAAGGATACACAGCCCCTTATTTTTCTGCTGCGGTCTATTCCCCAAGACCATTCTCTACAGCTTCTACCAGAGTCTTCAGCGCCTCTGCCTCATCCTCGCCTTCGCATACGAATTCGATCTCATCTCCGCACTTAACACACGCTCCCAATACGCTCAGTACACTCTTGGCGTTGGCTGTGTTCTCACGGAATTTGAAAGTGATCAGAGACTTGAACTGCATGGCCTCCTTGCACAAAATTCCGGCGGGACGCAAGTGCAGGCCCGTAGGATTCTTGATTACAACTTTCTGACTTACCATATCATAAACCCTCCAATATCTATATTAATATGCATTATTTCTTCTAACATTCTTATGAATTTACATACCCATTACATACGAATTACATTCTTATCATAGCATGAATGTAATTCATTCACAAGAACTTTTCCAAGACATCTTTCGTATTCTGTCTGTTTAGAACATGATATCCTGGATCAGGCTGGCAAGTCTCTGTGCTTCCTCCTGGATCACCTGCTGATCTTTTCCTTCGATCATAACTCTTACCAGAGGCTCTGTTCCGGAAGGACGGATCAGGACACGGCCTTCTCCGGCGAACTTCTCCTCCAATTTCTGAATGGCATCTGCAATCTCGGGATATTCCATGTACTTTTCTTTTTTATGGTTGGCTACCTTGGCATTTACCAGTGCCTGGGGCAGTACTTCCATGATCTGTGCCAGCTCGGACAGCGGTTTTCCGGTCTCCACCATTACCTGTAACAGATGCAGTGCGCTGAGCAGTCCGTCACCGGTGGTATTCTCATCCAGGAAAATGATGTGTCCGGACTGTTCTCCGCCGAGACTTGCACCAATTTCCTTCATGCGTTCCAATACATAACGGTCGCCTACCTTGGTCTTCTCCATGGTGATGCCGTTCTTCTCAGCCATCAGAAAGAATCCCAGATTACTCATTACGGTTGCTACGATGGTGTCCTTTTTCAGGGTTCCCTTGCTCTTCATAAAGTTGCCGACGATTGCCATGATCTGGTCACCGTCTACGATCTTACCATTTTCATCTACAGCTAACAGTCTGTCTGCGTCACCGTCAAATGCCAGACCGACATTTGCCTTCTCATATACTACTCTCGCCTGCAGCTCTTCCATATGGGTAGATCCGCAGTTGGCATTGATATTGGTACCGTCCGGGTTGTTATGAATGGCTACCACGCTACCGCCCAGTTCCTTCAGACATTCCACAGAAGTGTAGAAAGATGCGCCTTCCGCACAGTCCACTACGATCTTCAGTCCGTTCAGATCTACATTTACCGCTCTCATCGCATGGTTAATGTATTCTTCTCTGGCATCCGTGCGGTATTTGATCTTGCCGACGCCGGGTCCGATCGGGAACTTGATACCGGGCATATTGTTCCGGATCAGAGCCTCGATCTCATCCTCCATAGCATCCGGAAGCTTATAACCGTTGCCGTCGAAGAACTTGATTCCGTTAAATTCCACCGGATTGTGAGAGGCGGAGATCACAACTCCCGCATCTACTTTGTATTTTTTCGTCAGATAAGCCACTGCCGGGGTCGGGATCACTCCTACATAGATGCAGTTGGCACCTACCGAACAGGCTCCTGCCATCAGCGCATTTGCCAGCATATCTCCGGAAATTCTAGTATCGCAGCCTACCATGATGGTGGGTTTATGCTCATTTTCCTTAGTGAGCACATAAGCTCCGGCCTGACCTAACTGCATCGCCAGCAGGGGAGTCAGTTCCTCATTGGCAATACCACGTACACCGTCTGTTCCAAACATTCTAGCCATTGTAAAAGTCCTCTCATTCCGTCGCTCTTCACGACATATTGCTTTTTTATTTATTGATTATCAGTATCTGCATTTTTCAGGCGGATATGGATATTGATATCCGGGACCACCGTAATATCCTCTGCCAGATTAAAGGTTACCGGTATGGTATAGGTCCCCGGTGTCAGTTCTTCCACACCGTTATCCTCCATCCATTGCGTCAGGTTCAAAATGCCCGTCACGCTGCTGTCGTGCAGTATGCTGACATCCCTGGACAATCCGGATACTGTAATATTGTATTCCTCTGCCGTGGAAGTGATCTCTGCTTCCATGCCGTCCGGTACTCCTGTAACAGAAATATTTTCTGCTGCTACCGTGAGATCCTTGCTGACGATCGGTTCAATGTAGACTGTAGCCGTGATCTTGCCATCAAAGCTCTTATCCGCCAGTCTGACATTCGCCGGCAGGTATTCCTTCAGGTTGATGATATCCACCAGATTATCAGACTGTCCCGTAATATTCATACGGTCCTCCGGCACGGTAATCGCTGAAATTCCCACCAGTGTGGATACGGTTCCCGCGATCCTGACTGTGGGTACGCTGCTCTCCACCTCTCCGGTAGCCATATAGCCATCCTCGGGTACACCCATGTATTCTATTTCTACTGGAACTTCCTTCGTTGCCAGTACTTCTACCGTCATATATGCGGAATCGACATTCTTCTTAACGCTTTCCAGCACCAGTTCGTTATCGTCCGCATCATACAGCTTGATGTCCACATTTGCCGACAGGCTGGTGGTGGAATCCGTCACATTGATATCCACCCCGGCATGATCCACCTGCGAAATAGCGGATTTCGGTCCAGTCACTTCGATATTTGTCTGATCCAGTGTCACATTCCCGATCATGTAACCGGAAGCCACATCGCCGATGGTATTGCTCTCCAGCTTGATCCATTTGCTGGTCTTATCTTCCACGTTCAGACGCACGGAATCGTGATTCCCTTTGATCTCCACAGAATCATTACTGATATTCTCACAATAATAGGTGATCGCGATCGTATTGATATCTGTCAGCTTGCTCATATCCGCTTCCGCTACGATATCACTTCTGCGCAGCTCGGATTTCACGATGCTCTGCGGTCCGGTAACCGTCACACGGACCAGATTGCTGTTGTCCAGGACCTCGTATACTTTTCCTTCTTCATCCAGGAGTTCTGTATTGATCAGACGGACCTGGATATTGTTGAAGGTCACTGTATCCTTAGGGTCGTAAATCTGCGCCACCAGGAACCACAGTACAAAAGCAAGTAACAGAGAAGCAAGCTTCAGTCCCAGATTACGTGTCAATAATTTTTTCATTTTTTGTCTCGGCTCCTTCCCTTCCAGATTCGCAGATTCTTATGTTCCTCTACGGGGTTGTTCAGGATCTTATGCATTCTGTCACGCAGGGAATCCGCATCGAGATTACGTTCCAGCTCACCTTCATAAGCCACACTGATCTTGCCGGTCTCCTCGGACACAATGATCGTCAGGGAATCCGTGATCTCTGAGATACCCACACCGGCCCGGTGTCTGGTTCCCAGCTCCTTGCTCAGTCCCAGATTGTCAGACAACGGCAGATAGCAGGTGGCGGATACCACTCTGTTCCCCTGTATGATCACCGCTCCGTCATGCAGCGGTGTATTATGTTCAAATATATTGATCAGCAGCTGGCTGGTAACAATACCGTCCACATCGATACCGGTTCTCTCGTAATCACGCAGAGATACCTTCTGTTCGATCACGATCAGGGCTCCCGTCCTTACCTTGCCCATCTCCACACAGGCTTTGGTGATCTCGTTGATCGTCTTCTCCGAGAATTCTTCATTCACGCGGTGGCTGTTGTCAAACGGCAGCACAGAGCTGATAATGTTTTTCTTGCCCAGCTCTTCCAATGCCTTCCTTAGCTCAGGCTGCAGCACCACGATCAATGCCGTCACCGCAAACCCCAGCACATTCTGCGCCATCCACAGTATCGTTGTCATCCGGAAAAAATAAGCCAGCAGCAAAAAAACAAGGATGACAATCAGACCCTTAAGCAATATCCATGCCCGGGTCGTCTTCATCCATACCAATGTATAATACAGTAATACCGCAATGATCAGGATTTCCGCCACATCGCCGAAATCCATGGTCGTACGGTAACTGCTGAAGTTTTTCGCATATTCTGCCAGCTTATCCCACAACTGCATTTTTCATTAATCCCTTCAGAACAATTCTTCGTAATCGTCCGAGTCGTCCTGCGCCATATGGTCACTGCTTATGGTAACGCTTCTGCCGCCGGTCATTTCACGTCCGCGGTAAGGATTTTGCTGTCCATAAGGAGCGCTGCTTCTGGCAGGCGCTGTACGCTCTGTTACTACACTTCTTGCGGATCCTTCCGCACTTCTGACATTCTGTCCGCCACTCCGGCTCTGTCCGGAAGGTCTGCCCTGCCCAGCAGGATGGGCCGTCTGGTTTGCCGGCCGGCGCTGGGTGTTGATCTTTTTCACAGTATTGGTCGGTGCCGCAACGGTCATCTTCGGTACCGCTTTTACATAATAATAATACTCATCATCTTCAAACTGCACCTTTTCCGTCCTGCTGTAATCCAGGCAGAACCGGAAAAATTCTATCGCCTTACATACCAGCACAGTAACAACCGCTCCCAGCAGCGCACTGAAGATAGAAAGGTTGGTATCATACATAAGATCCCCCACCAGCAGGATCAGTACTTCTATCATGACTCCGGCGATCATTGCGATGGTCCAGGAATGATCCACACTCATTCTGCGAATGAGATATACTACGATCACCGTAATGGTAAATGCCACGATGGTTACCAGCATAGCCTTGCTTCCCAAAATGCCGTCGATCAGCAGGCGCAACTTCGCTGTAGCCTCTTCCGCACCCATGGAATTGATCGTAGGTGCATTGGTGATCACTGTCTGAAGCAGATAATATACCACAACGCCGCAGCTTACCGATACGCAGGAAGTGGGAGTGCCGATCAGCCCCATAGCCACCGGCATCACATAGGGAAGCTTCAGCATACACAGCACCGGTGTCAGCACCACTACCATTGCTTCCTTCGCCGTGAAACGCAGGAACAGCAGATACAGCAGTAAGAATACTACCAGTCCCACTGCAGCTGTCTCCAGAGACAACGCATACATATGCAGCAGAGAGAACATCATGGCAAATAGTACAATAAATCCGGTAGGCAAAAAGGAACATAGCAGAGAAACGATCAGTACGATCGCCATATTGTCCAGTTTTGTCATGTAACCCATTTTACCGTTTATGATACTCAGCACGATGAAGCTGAGCAGGAACTTGATCACCGGTGTAATAAACGCTTCATTCCGGCTGTATATCTTTTTCAGATTTTCTCTTAATTCCAGTAACGCAGTCATATTTCCTCCAAATTAATCTGCTGCCTACTCATTATATATAGAATTCAGCTTTTTCAGATTATTATAATAGCATTTCAGGCTTTTTTTCGCCCTGGCATAACGCAAAGAGCAGATCAGGTAGGAGGCAATTCCGTATACCACTACCGTGATTCCATAATACATCAGAACATTTTTGGCAAAACTGACCAGATCCATTTTATAAATGTCCTGCATAAAGGTCTCAAAATCGTAAAAAATAAACAGAGCAAAACAGACCGCATAGGCGATCGTGGCACACAATACGGATTTCAATACCTGTATCGCAATGTAGTCACTGCGAAAATACCGGCCGATCGCCATGTTCTTTTTGCCTTCGTTTTCTTCATAAGATGCCATTTGGGTCATCAATATGATCTTTTCTTCGTTCAGCATAATTCCTCCGTCTGCGGATGCCTACAGATAACGCATCCGTTCTCCGTCCCTAGAGATTCTGGTGCTCTGCGTTCCTACAGACTTTTTGGGCAGCACACTCTGGAGATCCATGGACATCTCATACTTACATTTTTCGCAAAATCTTCCGCTGCGGATCGGTGCGCCGCACTTTTCACACTGCAGATAGATTGCGGATCCTTCTGTCAGCTCCAGTCTCTCTTCTCTGAGCCACTGTTGGATCTGTGAGGGTTCCACATCGCAGTTCTCTGCCACATCCTGTATTCCCACTCCGGGATTCGCGCGGATATATTCTTTTACTTCCTGGAACTTTGCTTCCATTTTTTCTCTGCAATGAGGACACAGGATCGGACCTGCTACATAATTAAATATATGTCCGCACATTCTGCAATTTCTTATATTCATTATACTTCACACCTTCCTCATCATAATCCGGCCCCACAGGCCAGCGTAACGCAATACACTTCGGATACGCCATGGGATTTCAGCAAAGCTGAGATCTCATCCAGCGTGGTACCTGTCGTATAAATATCATCCACCAGAATAATCCGGTCATATAATTTTACATCATTTCTGCCTATATTAAAAGCCTTTTTCAAATTATTTTGCCTTTCCGCGGGATTTAACCGCTTCATAGGCGCCGTATTCCGCACTCTTTTCACCAGCTTTTCATCTACCGGCAGCTGCATGTTTTTCCCCAGGGCCCGTGCCAGGCAGGCTGCCTGATTGTATCCCCGCTTCGAAAGCTTCTTTTTATGCAGAGGTACCGGTACCAGTACGTCCGGCGATACGCTGCGGATAAAATCTCCCAGATATTTTCCCATTTCTTCTCCGAAGAATTCCGCGTATTCCTGTCTTCCCTTGTATTTAAAACGGTATATGGAAGGTGCGGCCGCCGCATATTCATACAGTGTTCTGGAGCGATCAAACATATGCTGTTTCTGGCGGCAGTCGCTGCAGAATTCTCCGTCGTCCCGTATCTTTTTGCCACATTTCATACACCAGGGTGGAGTTACCACGCGAAGCTTCGGAAGACATTCCAGGCAGATCTTCTCTCCGAAAGGTTTTACGATCCTGTCACACACCGGACATCTCGTAGGGAACAGCAGCTGCCATAGTATCTTCATGCTTCCTCCCGCAAGCAGCATATCTCGGGGAGATCACAAACCTCCCGGATTCTCTGCTCCAGTGCAGTGTATCTGCGATTCTCACTGACATTGTCGATCATATTCCGGACTGTTTCACTGCTTCCCAGAATCGTGACACAGTTTCTGGCTCTGGTGATCCCCGTATACAGAAGATTGCGGTTAAACAGCATTCTCGGTCCTCCGAGAAGCGGCAGAATAACCGCCGGGTATTCACTTCCCTGGGACTTATGTATGGTGATCGCATACGACAATTCCAGTTCTTCCAGTCCGGAGAATGGGTAATTTACACGTCTGCCATCATCAAACTCTACCGTCAGTGTCGCAGCGGTATCATTGATCTCCCGTATTCTTCCCATGTCTCCATTGAATACACCCAGGCCTTTATCTATGGGAATGTTATATCTGCCGACGATCTCCCATTCCAGCTGATAGTTATTTTTGATCTGCATGACCTTGTCGCCCTCACGGAATACTGCATTTCCGCATGCATGCTCTTTTTTACAGGGATCGGCTGGATTCAGATACCGCTGCAGAATTCCGTTTAAGGTTTCACATCCCAGACTCCCCTTTCTCATGGGCGTCAATACCTGAATGTCAAACGGCGTTGCATTGACATATCGGGGCAGCTTATCCTGGATCAGCTGGATCATATGTTTATATATGACATTTACGTCACTTCTCTCCAGCAGGAAGAAATCCTTTGATTTATTGTCTAACGCGATCTGTTCTCCTTTATTGATGCGGTGTGCATTGACAACAATGTCACTTTGTCCGGCCTGCCGGAAGATTTTCTCCAGTGTCACCATGGGGAACGCCTTGCTGTTCATGAGGTCTCTTAATACCTGTCCCGGGCCTACGCTGGGCAGCTGATCCACGTCTCCCACAAGGATGAGTCTCGTCCCCGGAAGGATTGCTTTCAACAGCGCCTGAAACAGCTGGATATCTACCATGGACATCTCATCAATGATCACGACATCGGCCTCCAGCGGATTCTCCTGGTTTCTTTCGAAATTTGCCTTTCTGCTGTCATCTCCGGATAATGCGCTGTTCAGTTCCAACAGCCGGTGTATCGTCTTAGCCTCGAATCCGGTTGCTTCCGTCATCCTCTTCGCCGCACGGCCTGTGGGTGCTGCCAGAAAAATATCCATTCCCTCCGATTCGAAATAACGGATGATCATATTGATGGTAGTTGTCTTGCCGGTTCCCGGACCGCCGGATAAAATAAAAAGACCGTTTTTGATACTTTCTTCCACTGCTTTCAACTGCAGTTCATCCAGTTCCATGGACAGATTTTCCGCCATCCGCTCCAGTCTCTTGCGGATTGCCATGTCCTGTGACGGCAGATTCTCCGATTCTGCCATGGGAATATTCAGATTCCGCAGCATATTGGCACAATTCAGTTCCGCATAATAATAAGGTGCCGCAAACACCGCTTCTCCTTTCGCCACCAGCTTCCGGTCCACGATCAGATTATCCACCTGCGGACGGATGTTATCCTCTGTCACTCCCAATAGTTCCGCTCCACGGCAGAGCAATTGCTCCAATGGCAGATAACAGTGCCCTTCTCCTACCGCCTGTAACAGCGTATACAAGATTCCACTGCGGATACGATAATCCGAGTCCGTGTGAATTCCGATCCTTCCCGCGATCTCATCCGCGATCCGGAATCCGACGCCGCTCACATCCTCTGCCAGACGATACGGATTTTCCCGCATGACGCTATACATTTCCGCACCATAAGTATTATATATTTTTACCGCCAGTGTATTACTGATGCCGTATTGCTGCAAATATACCAGCGCTTCCCGAAGATCCTTTTTTTCTTCCATCTGGATGGCGATCTCCTGTGCTTTTCGTTCGCTGATACCCTTCACTTCCGCCAGACGCTCCGGCTCTTCTTCTATGATCCGGAACGTGTCATCGCCGAATTTTTTCACAATACGGGCCGCCAGTGCCTCTCCCACTCCGCGGATCGCACCGGATCCCAGATATCTTTCCATTCCTACACGATCCGTGGGGGTCACCGTCTCGTAGTTCTGTATTTTAAACTGTCTTCCATACACCGGATGCTCTATATACTCCCCTTCGGCAGTGATATTTTCTCCCTGTCCCAGGCCCTTACACATGCCGACACAGGTCACTTCTTCCCCTTCCATCATCAGTATCATGACGGTATATCCATTTTCACTGTTCTGAAAGACAATATGATCTACATATCCTGTAATGCTTTCCATTTTTATTCCTCATTCTGCTGTGTATTTGTGGCTGTTCTCTGCGAAATGCCCGGAAAATGCCGCGGTTGCGGTAAAAGATAAAGAAAAGGGCCGCCGGGAACGGCAGCCCGAAATACTTACTCAAGATTATAATTGCGCTTCATTTGCTCATAAAGCATCTGTGCCAGTCCCAAACTGTTCTGCTCTGTGGAATCCGATGCGATCTGCTGTACCATTTCATCCTTATAATAGTCCATCAGCTGGGAATTGGAGGAAGAAGTATCCTCGCTCTCCGGAATGGTCTTCATCATTTCTTTGAACATCTGCTCCAAAAAATAGGATTCAAACTGTTTGCAGGCATCCATGAGTTCATCATCTGTTGCCTTCGAATAATCGGAGCTGTTTAATTTATCCTGTAATTTGGAAGTCGTCTGCTTCGCTGCATTGGTGTAAGCGGTGCTGTCCAGCGCAGAGCTTCCGTACAAACTGCTAATATCCATAATTTAGCCTTTCTAGATTATTCCACGGTAATGAGCAATGCATCTCGAAAACGCTTTGCGTTTCCTTCGATGTCGGGCATTCGCCCTATCAAACCGCAATCTGACAATTTTGCCTGCCAGCAGGCAAATTGTCATCTTTCGCTTTGACATTTCTCATTACCTACGCAGGTTGTTAGCCTGCTGCAACATTTCATCGGATGCCGTAATGGCTTTGGAGTTCAGTTCATAAGCTCTCTGTGCCACGATCATATTGACCATCTCATCCACTACCTGTACGTTGGAGCTTTCCAGATATCCCTGGATGATACTGCTTCGTTCCACATTATTATTGGTAGCTTCGTTGATTGCCTGTCCACTGGCTGCTGTCTGCTGATACAAGCTGTCTGCCAGTCTCTCCAGGCCGTTCGGATTGTTGAACTGGAATACGCCGATCGTAATACCGATGGGTTGCGGATTGTTCTGTGCATCCGGATAGCAGAGGCTGCCGTCCTTGCTGACAGTAACCTTGCTCATTACATAGTTATTACTAAGGACAATAGGACGTCCCTGCGTATCCAGTACCGGAAGTCCCTCTGAGGTTGCCAGCATATTGCCACCGTTCGAAGCCAGGGTAAACTTCAGATTACCATTTCTCGTATAATAGGTATTGCCGTCCGCACCGCGAACTGCGAAAAATCCCTTACCGTCAATTGCAAATGCGGTGTCGCTGTCGGATGCCGTCAGGCTTCCTTCCTTAAACACGGAACTGATGGAAGCATTCCGTACGCCCAGTCCCACCTGTGCACTGCTCGGTTTCGCATCCCCATTAGCGGAGGTTGTTTTCGTCTGGATGTTTTGATATAACAGGCTCTTAAATTCATTCACCTGTGTCTTATAGCCTGTGGTGTTGACATTTGCCAGGTTATTGGCAATGGTATCCACATTTGTCTGTTGTGCGATCATGCCGGTCGCTGCTGTCCATAAGCTTCTGACCATATGTAGTCTCCTCTCACGCTGTCCCTGATATCATCCATGATCCGGTTTGCCATCCTGAAAGTTGTGTATCAATGTCGGGTGCTTTTGCCCCCCGACCTTGATGCCTACGGATTGCTCCGTGCTACGCACTCCCACAATCCTACCCTCTATTCGCATATCGTGGGATTATCATCCCACTTTTATGCTCATATCGGGGCGGGTCCTAAGGTCTTTCACCCACCTATGAGCAAGCTCATGTGGGCTTAGACCTTTTGACCCTGGCATCATTATATATATCGGCTCTTTTTCATTTTAGATTACTGGACTCTGCCAATCTGGTTCACTGCTACGTCCAGTGTATCGTCGATCGTCTGCACTACCTTCTGATTCGACTCATATGCCCGGGTAATCGAAATCAGATTCACCATTTCCGATACGATCTGCACATTTGCCATTTCCAGATAGCCGGATTTCACCTGTGCTTTTGCCGCAATCGTTTTGGCTCCCTGAATTGGCTGATAGTAGGTCTCGCCGTATTTTTCCAGATAATCATAATCTTCGAAATCTGTCACCTGGATCTTAGCCACTGCCTGACCATTCTGGTAGATCGTGCCGTCATCTGTGATGGAAGAATCGATCAGAGTATTCAGCCGGATCCGTCTGTTCTGTGTATCCAGGACATAGTCACCCTCTTCTGTCACCAGATAGCCGTCCTTGTTCAGTGTGAATTGACCGGCGCGGGTATATTTGGTATCTGTCTCTCCGGCCTTGTTCGTAAATTCAATGGCAAAAAAGCCTTCTCCCGACAAAGCAAGATCATACGTATTGCCCGTGATGCGGAAAGATCCCTGGGAATAGTCTGTATAATTCTCACCGATCTTAACTCCGGGATTCTTCACTCCCAGTCTCTGCACATTTCGCATGCCTACGGACTGGTCCTTGATCTTAACTGTCAGCACATCATCAAAGGACTGGCTGGTGGAGCCTTCCTTTTTATAGCCGACGGTAGATGCATTGGCCAGATTGTTGGTCATGATATCCATTCGGTTCTGCTCGTTTATCATACCCGTGTATGCGGTGTATAATCCTTTAACCATTTGTATCCTCCATTTGCGATATCGATCCTTCGACAAATGTCCGGCATCCTGCCATTTGCTTCATTAATTATCTCTGTATCCTGCAAGGAACTCTACGTATTTACCGGTTCCGATGGCTACTGCTGTCATGGGATCCTCAGCTGTCATGGTATTGATCCCTGTCTTGGCAGAGATCAGATCCTCCAGACCGCGCAGTAAGCTTCCGCCTCCGGTCAGCACGATCCCTCTGTCGGCAATATCCGCTGCCAGCTCAGGGGGAGTCTTCTCCAGAACACTGTGAATGGTCTCCACGATCTGTGCTGTGGTCTCGCGCAGAGCTTCCTCTGTCTCCTCGGAAGATACCTTGACGGTCTTCGGCAGACCGGTTACCAGGTTACGTCCTCTGACATCCATATAATCCACTTCCGCTCTCTTATAGCAGGAACCGATCTTGATCTTCAGATCTTCTGCGGTTCTCTCACCGATGAGCAGATTGTGTTTCTTACGCATATAACGAACAATGGCTTCGTCGAAATCATCTCCGGCGATCTTGATGGAAGCGCTGACTACCGTACCTCCCAGAGAGATCACGGCGATATCGGAAGTACCACCGCCGATATCCACGATCATGTTACCGCAGGGCTTGGAGATATCAATTCCGGCACCGATTGCTGCTGCAATGGGCTCTTCTATGATGGATACCTCTCTGGCACCTGCCTGATAGGTAGCATCTTCTACGGCTTTCTTCTCTACTTCCGTAACGCCGCTGGGTACGCAGACCGCGATACGGGGCTTACGGAAGGTTCTCTTACCCAGAGCCTTCTGGATAAAATACTTCATCATTTTCTCAGTTACGGTATAGTCGGAGATAACACCCTGACGTAAGGGTCTTACCGCTACAATATTGCCCGGAGTTCTTCCCAGCATCAGACGTGCATCCTCTCCAATGGCTTTAATCTTGTTCGTGTCTCTATCAAAAGCTACAACAGAGGGTTCCTTTAATACGACTCCCTTTCCTCTGATGTATACCAGAATGCTGGCGGTACCTAAATCAATTCCGATGTCTGTGCACTGCATTTTCTATTCTACCCCTTTCCGATGGTATCAATCTATATATAAGTTTAGACTCTACACGCTATTTTAGTCATATACATCATATTATAACTGAATTTTTCCCATTTTCATAGAGGGTAATTATTATTTTTTCATAACTGTTCAATACTTTCACAATTGCAATCCGCAGGCGCATTAGATTCAGCTGCGCAGCGCCTTGTCCTTCTCCAACATCTTTTTCACATAGTAGCCGGTATAGGATTTTTTCACCTTTATGATCTCTTCCGGAGTACCCTGTGCGATCACGGTACCGCCGCGGTCGCCGCCTTCCGGTCCCATATCAATAATATAGTCTGCGGTCTTGATCACATCGAGGTTGTGTTCGATGACGACTACAGTATTGCCGCCGTCTGCCAGTCTGTGGAGGATTTCCACCAGCTTATGCACATCTTCAAAATGTAATCCCGTTGTAGGCTCATCGAGAATATAGATCGTCTTCCCGGTACTTCTCCTGGAGAGCTCGGTTGCCAGCTTGATACGCTGTGCCTCACCGCCGGATAACGTGGTAGAGGGCTGTCCCAGCTTCACATAAGAAAGTCCCACATCATATAAGGTCTCGATCTTTCTGCGGATATAGGGCACGTTCTCAAAGAAAGGCAATGCTTCCTCTACGGTCATGTCCAGTACGTCGAAAATGCTCTTGCCCTTGTATTTCACATCCAGTGTCTCACGATTGTAACGTTTGCCACCGCAGACCTCACAGGGCACATAGACGTCCGGCAGAAAATGCATCTCGATCTTGATAATGCCATCACCGCCGCAGGCTTCGCAACGTCCGCCCTTGACATTGAAGCTGAAGCGGCCCTTGCTGTAGCCCTTCGCCTTGGCATCCGCCGTAGAGGCGAACAGATCGCGGATCAGATCAAACACTCCGGTATAGGTAGCCGGATTGGATCTGGGGGTACGTCCGATGGGGGACTGGTCGATGTTGATGACTTTATCCAGCTGCTCCACGCCTTCGATTCCCTTATGTTTACCGGGAATACAACGTGCACGGTTCAGCTCTCTCGCCAAATGTTTGTAGAGAATCTCATTCACCAGTGAGCTTTTTCCGGAGCCAGACACACCGGTAACGCATGTCATGACGCCCAATGGGATCTCCACATCTACATTTTTCAGGTTATTTTCCTGTGCTCCCAGTACTTTGATCCAGCCGGCAGGAGTTCTCCTGGTCTCCGGCACAGGAATTCTTTTTTTACCACTGAGGTATTGTCCCGTAATGGACTCCGGGATCTGCATGATCTCTTCTGCAGTACCACAGGCGATAACCTCGCCACCGTGGGAACCGGCACCGGGACCAATATCTACGATATAATCCGCTGCCAGCATGGTATCCTCATCGTGTTCCACCACTACCAGGGTATTGCCCAGATCCCGAAGATTCTTCAGGGTATTCAGCAGTTTGTCATTGTCTCTCTGGTGCAGTCCGATACTGGGCTCGTCGAGAATATAGCACACGCCCACCAGTCCGGAACCGATCTGGGTCGCCAGGCGGATACGCTGTGCCTCACCACCGGACAGGGTAGCGGTAGCTCTGGCCAGGGACAGATAATCCAGTCCTACATCCACCAGGAATCCCACTCTGGCACGGATCTCCTTCAGGACTCTCTCTCCGATGAACTGCTGCTGTTTCGTCAGTATCATGGTATCTAAAAACTTCTGCAGGTCACGGATGGACATGGAAGTGATCTCGTAAATATTTTTATCGCATACCGTAACTGCCAGGGATTCCTTCTTCAGACGCATTCCCTTACACTCTTTACAGGGAGTAATGCGCATAAAGGTTTCGTATTCCTGTTTGGAGCTTTCGGATGCAGTCTCGCGATAACGACGCTCCACATTTTTGATCAGTCCTTCGAATGCTACCGGATACACACCACTTCCGCGCTGGCCGGTATAATGTACCATAACTTCCTTACCATTGGTTCCATGGATCAGGATATCATGAATTTTCTGCGGGTACTCTTCAAAAGGCGTGTCCAGGTCAAAATGATATTCCTTGGCCAGTGCCTGCAATATGGCATTGGTAAAACTGCCCTTGTCCGCGCAGGACTGCCACCCCATCACGGTGATCGCTCCCTGATTGATGCTGAGTCTCTTGTCCGGGATCATCAGATCCTCGTCAAACTCCATCTTGTAACCCAGTCCAAAACATACCGGGCAGGCACCGAAGGGATTGTTGAAGGAGAAGCTTCTCGGCTCCACTTCGCTGACACTAATGCCGCAGTCCGGACAGGAGAAGCTCTGGCTGAAGGTCACCGGCTCGCCACCGATCACATCCACCACCAACAGGCCTTCGGCCAGCTCCAGTACGTTTTCAATGGAATCTGTCAGACGGCGCTGAATACCATCCTTTACCACCAGACGGTCTACTACAATGTCGATATTGTGCTTGATATTTTTATCCAGTTTGATCTCTTCCGTCAGTTCATACATACTGCCGTCGATCCGTACCCTGACATAACCGCTTCTCTTGGCACGCTCCAGCACTTTGGCATGCTCGCCCTTACGGCCTCTGACCACGGGGGCCAGCAGCTGGATCTTCGTACCTTCTCCCATGTTCATGATCTGGTCTACCATCTGGTCTACGGTCTGTTTGGAAATCTCCCTGCCGCACTTCGGGCAGTGGGGAATACCGATCCTCGCATACAACAGGCGGAAGTAATCATAAATCTCCGTTACCGTACCCACAGTGGAACGAGGGTTACGGTTGGTCGACTTCTGATCGATGGAAATGGCGGGAGACAGTCCCTCGATACTTTCTACGTTTGGTTTCTCCATCTGCCCCAGGAACTGTCTTGCGTAGGAGGACAGAGATTCCATATAACGCCTCTGTCCTTCGGCATAGATCGTATCAAATGCCAGGGAAGACTTTCCGGAACCGGACATACCGGTGAGTACCACCAGTTCATTTCTGGGAATGTCCACATTAATGTTTTTCAGATTATGTTCATTGGCGCCCCGGATCTTAATATACTCCCGGGGGCGCATCTTCTTTGCTTCTTCCATTGTCTTGCCTTTCTTATTTCATATCATTCCATATCATTTAATTGTTTCTTTAATTCAAGCATTTTATCTCTAAGTTCTGCCGCCGCCTCGAAGTTCAGGTCTGCCGCTGCCTTCTGCATCTTCTTCTGGATCTCGCCGATGAGCTTCTCCAGTTCCTTCTTCGTCATGGATTCCGGATCCTTCTCGAAGCGTACCTCCTCCTTGGCGATCACCCTGGAGATGCTGATGAGATCCCGCACCGCCTTTTTGATCGTCTGCGGGGTAATGCCATGTTCTTCGTTATACTTCATCTGAATCTCGCGACGTCTGTTGGTCTCGTCCAGCGCTTCCCGCATGGAATCCGTGATCGTGTCGGCATACATGATGACATGTCCCTCCGCATTACGTGCGGCACGGCCGATGGTCTGGATCAGGGATGTTGCACTTCTTAGGAACCCTTCCTTGTCCGCATCCAGGATCGCTACCAGTGTGATCTCCGGAATGTCCAGTCCTTCTCTCAGAAGATTAATACCTACCAGCACATCAAATACATCCAGTCGCATATCACGGATGATCTGGGCACGCTCCAGCGTATCAATGTCGGAATGCAGATATTTTACCCGGATACCGACTTCCTTCATATAGTCTGTCAGGTCTTCCGCCATACGCTTGGTCAGCGTGGTGATCAGTACCTTATGGTGTTTTTCAATCTCTTTATTTACTTCTCCGATCAGATCATCGATCTGTCCTTCCACAGGGCGTACCTGTACTTCCGGATCCAGCAGTCCTGTCGGACGGATGATCTGCTCTGTCCTGAGCAGCTCATGCTCCTTCTCATAATCGGAAGGTGTCGCAGATACGAACATCATCTGGTCTATATGTGCTTCGAATTCTTCGAAATTCAGGGGTCTGTTGTCCAGTGCAGAGGGCAGACGGAAGCCATAATCTACCAGTGTCTGTTTTCTCGAACGGTCTCCTGCATACATGCCGCGGATCTGCGGAATCGTCATATGAGACTCGTCCACGATGATCAGAAAATCATCCGGGAAAAAGTCCAGCAGCGTCATGGGCGGCGCTCCCGCAGGAAGTCCGTTCAGATGTCTTGAATAATTCTCGATGCCGGAACAGAATCCGGTCTCCCGGAGCATCTCGATATCAAAATTCGTCCGCTCCGCGATCCGCTGTGCCTCGATCAACTTGTCTTCGCCCTTGAAAAACTGCACCCGCTCCTTCATCTCTTCTTCGATATTGTCGCAGGCTGCCTTGATCTTCTCCTGCGAGACTACGTAATGAGATGCCGGGAAGATTGCTACATGGTTCAGCTCTGCGTGGATTTTCCCTGTCAGAGGCTCCACCTCGGCGATCCGGTCGATCTCATCTCCGAAAAATTCGATGCGGATCAGATAGTCTCCGCCCTGTGCCGGGTACACTTCCACTACATCTCCCCTGACACGGAAAGTTGCACGTTGGATATCCATATCATTACGATTGTATTGAATGTCGATCAGCTCCCGGAGCACTTCATCCCGGTCCTTCACCATTCCGGGGCGCAGAGATACGATCAGATCCTGATATTCGTCCGGGCTTCCCAGGCCATAGATACAGGACACGCTGGCCACCACCACGACATCCCTGCGTTCCGCCAGGGATGCTGTCGCCGACAGACGCAGCTTATCGATCTCATCATTGATGGAAGAATCCTTGGCAATATAGGTATCCGAAGACGGCACATAAGCCTCCGGCTGATAATAATCGTAATAGGAAACAAAATATTCCACTGCGTTCTCCGGGAAAAATTCCTTCATTTCCCCGTAGAGCTGACCTGCCAGCGTCTTGTTATGTGCGATGATCAGCGTCGGTTTGTTCAATGCCTGGATGACATTCGCCATTGTAAAAGTCTTACCGGAACCGGTGACACCGAGCAATGTCTCGAACTGATTGCCCTGTCTGAAGCCTTCCACCAGCTCCGCAATGGCCTGCGGCTGGTCTCCGGTGGGTTGATATTCGGAATGTAATTTGAAATGATCCATATTCCTTCTCCTGATTTTCGCTTCTATCCGTAAAACTCTATCTGTAAAAATAGGAAGTCGCTATCATTTTCTTAGTATGATTACCCGTCTAGTATATCATTCAAAAATAAAAAAGTACAGAGCAAAATCGAATGTTTGTTCTGTACCTTTTTATCATACGCCTCTTTACTGCATGATATCGCCAACACCATTATCCCGAATCACTTGCTGATACCAATAAAAGGAATCTTTCGGAATTCGCTGCTGTGATCTATAGTCCACATAAACTAATCCAAATCTCGGGTCGCATCCTTCCGCCCACTCAAAATTATCTGTAAATGCCCATGCTGTATATCCTATCACAGGAATCCCATCATTCATTGCACGGTACAGTTTACTCAGATAACGATACATATAATCAATCCTCTGAGGGTCATGTACCTTACCGTCACTCATTACAAAATCAAGATTGGACATACCATTCTCCGTAATCAGAATTGGAAGATGATATCGTTCATACAGGAATTTCGGAGACCAGTAAAGTACCTCGGGGGTAATCGCCCATCCTAACTGTGTACGTGGCATTCCGGGCCAGCCGAGATCGGGAGATTTTGCATCTGCATTATAATTGTTAGCAAAATAAATATTATACCCAAAAAAGTTCAACGGCTGGCAGATTACTTTCAAATCCTCTTGTGTCAAAACCTTTTCCAGATACTGTGGTGCTTTTCCCAAAATCATTGGATCTGCCCACCAGTTTACCGCCATGGAAAATCCCTTTTCAATATCAAACATTTCATTTCTTGCTTTTTCGATTCCATCAGTCGTTTCATCATACGCCACAAAATTGCGTCCATTCAAGGCGAATCCAATCTGCGGATCTGCAAGTTTCGAACGTTCTCTAATAATTTTCACCGCATATCCGTGACATAATAATACATTCCTGCTGATGTAAGCCAGATCACTGAATCGTTGCTCTTTTGTCATCGTATTTGTCTTAAACGGAGCTTGTCGACCTTCAAAATAACCGAACCCGATAAAGCATGCCGGCTCGTTGAACGTTATCCAATAACGCACTTTATCAGATAAAGCGTCTACCACAGTCTGAACATATTCTTTAAATTCATCAATAATCTGTGGATTCTCCCATCCTCCTTCGTTGTAAGCCCACATAGGAAGATCCCAATGATACAAAGTACACAGCGGCTCAATCCCGGCACGACGCAGTTCGCCTGTCAGATCTCGATAAAACTGAAGTCCTTTTTCGTTGATAATACCTCTTTGAGGCATAACTCTCGGCCAACTGACGGAAAACCGGTAACTCTTCAATCCCAGCTCTTTCATCAGAGCGATATCCTCTCTGTAACGATGATAATGATCACAAGCCTTATCCCCATTTAGGTTCCGCTTGATGTGTCCATCTGCAGTAGCGTCCCAGATACTGTCGGTCTTACCATCCTCATTTCTGGCTCCCTCTATCTGGAAGGAAGCACTGGCTGCTCCCCATAAAAAATTCTCCGGAAATAATTTCATTTTCTTGTTCCTCCTGCTCTTGTTATTTTTTGTGATATAAATGTACTTCTCCGCATAAACCGATCTGATTCTCCGGTTTCCAGTTCTCCTGTTTTCTCTTTGGTGGTATTCTCCGCTCCAATGTAGTAGCAACTTCGATTACAATCCGGTTTTTTCCTGTTATAAGTAACTTATCAATCTCATACCGATACGGTGGAATAATCTGGATTCCACAATCTGCTCCGTTTACAAATACTTGTACGGCTTCCCCTGCGTCACTGATCTCTAAAACTGCATGTTGTATTTCTTCCGGTCTCAGTTCCACTTCCTGTTCATAACGAATCACACCGCCGAAATCCGGCATTTCCTTCTCTGCATGATCTGGTAATTCTACCGCTACAGGCTGTTCAAATACAGGATAATGAATGCTATCGCACACCGAGCGTGTCCATCCTTTATTCAGATTTCTGCCTCCTGTTACCGTATACGTCGATTGCTTTTTCAAACAGTCCGGGGTTTCCGTATCAAATATGATGATCCAACTTTTTCCGGGTTCTATCCGCACATTAAACTCTATCGAATTTCCTTCTTTTAGCTGTAGCTCTTCCAGTTCATTTTCCCATGCATTATACCGATAGCATATCTCTCTTTTATCTGACAAGAGCACCGTGCCTTCATATATCGTCGTTCCTTCATTCACAAGGTACAAGAGTTCCGGGTCTCCATGATACCTGTAACTGCGAATATCTTTATTCTCCGGAATCATCTGTATTTCCGGCATCCTGTGCTTTCTCATGTACTCCAAAAGTTTCGTTACCGGCAATGTTTCTGCGTATTTGCGTATTTGTGACAACCTTTCCGTTTCGCTATTACTGTCGATCCAACTGCATATTCCTTTGGGATAGGCATTTAGGAATACACAGGGGAATCCCTGTTTTCCCAGTCGGATAACAGCTTCTGCCGTTTCCTTTGTTATATAATCGGTCTGTGGAATAATGAAAATCTTATATTTCTGTGTATGAACCTGTAATCCGTCACTCAGATCCGTTTCATAACAGCTGTCTGTAAAAATATCTGACGGCAAGAAGTCAAATCCAATCTGTGCTTCCGTCAGAATTCTCGCCGGTTCCTGAATATACATGCATGTCATTCCCGTCCACTCGGCTTCGCCATGATACAAAATCGCCGCTTCGCTCTCATGATGTCCACCGTTTATCAGATTGCAGATACGATTCATATAATTCATCAGCACTCCAAAGTGACGGTATTGCGGATTATGTCCATGTGCATAAAAATGCGGTGGGCAGTCCTGATCCGGGAAATCCTTGGCCGAAAAAGCATGCGGAACAAAATGATTCACACCTCGAACCATAAAATGATCCGCCAGATATGCCTCCAGTCTCACCCCTTCTTTCCAGCCATAATTTCCAAAAATTTCGCACATGGAGCGATCTTTTTTACGACGATCTATTGCTGCCGCGCTGGAAGCAAGACGCCCCAATGTGAAATGATAAAACACACCGTCACGCGGTGTCCCCAGATGAGAGACATAAGTAATATCTTCTCCCTGTGGTAATACCTGTCCTCCAATATCATCTATTCCTGACATATCCTGTCCTGCCAGTCCGCGGAAGTAGTGTCCCAGACTCGATCCGCAGCGAGCATGCTGGTTATTATCTTCGATCAGATGGCCTATGTATTCGACACCGTGTTTGTGACACCAGTCTCCGATCTGCCGGGAAAAAGCCTTTTCCACACATCTGGTAACTTTATCCATATAACTGTAACGCACCTTAGCCGTCAGATTTTCATCAAATTCCCTTTCCCATAAAAGCGGCAGATATTTTACATATTCTGTCCCAAATGTTTTCTCAAGTTCCTGCGCAAGTCCCCTGCTCCAAGGTTGATCTTCCATCTGATAGATCTTCTGATCCATCTGATAGAGATGACCGTTCCCGATCTCCGGTTCATCCGAGAAAAATCCTGCAATGGTATCTCCGAAATCCTCTTGATAATGTGCATAGTGTGGCTCATACACAGCCTCGATCAGTGTATGACAGGCCTCCTCATCCAACATATTCATATAATTACGATGTGGTCCACGATTTCTCGTCAGATGAAGTGCATATACTTTCCATTCTCCTTCCGTCGGTGCAAACGCAATCTCTCCGTTTTTTTCCTCCAGCAATATCAGATCTTTTTCCACTGATCCGTTTTTCCGCACCGCTATTATCCCCAGTGTCTGATCTCCCGGGAATGTTTCAAATTCCATGTGAAAATAATTCTCGATCCAGGATGGAACAAACGGTTCTGCTCTATCGTAGCTTGGTCTCTTCCAGACTTTTCTTTCTCCCGGAGCCACCCTGTCCAACACTCGGTAGGTCAGGAACCATCTCTTGCAGGTGTCCGGTTTTTCCTCAATTTTTCCGTTACAATATCCTGTGGGGAAATGACTGTCATCCAGTATCCAGACCTTCATTTTCCGTTTTCTTGCTTCCTCCAAAATAATGTCCATATCCCGCCACCAGCCGGCTCCCACAAAATCCGGATGTGGGCGGCTTTCTATACACACCGCACGAATATTTGCATCATAAATTACCTGCATGTATTTTCTCAGCACTGCTTCCGATTCACCGTGTTGCCAGAAAAAGGGGAAAATATAATTTTCCATCTCTCCATGCAACAGGCTGTTTATTTTGGAATTCATAAACGCCTCCTCATCTGCTGTCAATTCTCTTCCTGTTTGTATTTTTGTCTGTACTCGCTGGGTTTCATTCCTTCCACCCGTTCAAATGTCTGATTAAAATGGTTTACATCACTGTATCCCACCGCTTTACACACCTCATAAATATGCAGTTCCGTCTCTGCCAACAGCTTTTTGGCACGATCCACACGATAATCTGTCAGATACTTCTGATAGGTCATTCCGGTTTTTTTCTTAAACAATTGACTGAAATAGTAAGGATTAATATAAAATTTCCCAGATATGTCATTCAATGAAATATTCTGATTATAGTTTTGCCTGATGTACTCCTTTGCTTCTGCAATAACGTCTTTCTTTTTTGGCATATTATCTTTCAGCATAACTTCGTTGACACTGCTGACCATATTCATGATCCAGTTTTCCAACTGTTCCATTGTCTTGAATTTTTCAATACTCTTCAAAGTAAATAAATTCTTTCCAAAGTATTCATTCATCTGAAGTTGTGCCGTCGGTATGTTGTGTAATCCCAGAAGCACAATATTCAAGCTCAGTTTCTGCAATTCTGGAAGTGTCAATGTATTCTCTGAAAGAATTCTGTGAAAAATTCCTTTCACGGTAATCCGGAAGCCATTCTGGTCAAAACGATCAATTCTATCCTTTAATTGCTCTGTCTCTTCTTCCGTAAGCAGTTCCGGCCGGTTTTCCATATTGCAAAGTTCTTCAAATAAAATAGCGGTTCCGCAGCCTTTCAAAATACGGTAATTGATAGCTACACAAGCTTCCTCATATGCTTTAGGGAGATCTTCATACTCTTTATAAGTACTTCCGATTCCTATGCTGAACCGCCCTGCGTCTTCCGTGTTTTGGATCATATACTTTCCGACAAGCGTCTTCTTATCTTCCGTCGTAAAATTGTTTGCTCCGATGATTACCGCTGTTTGTGCATTCCCGATGTGGATACTGTAAAGGAACTGTTCCCCCTGTAGAATCAAGCCTTCTACAGGCAGTATATTCTCCTCTTGATTTTCTGCAGCAAGTACCAGACAGGTATACTGACTGTAATTTTCTAAAACTCTCATTTTCTTCAGGAATTCTCCCACTTTATAGCGGCTGTCCGTACCACCTGTCAAGAAATCCCTCAATGCATAGTTACGCATATCATCATTCAATTTTCCCAAGGAATCCTGTGTCTTTCTCCTGGTTGCAATTTCTCCGCACACCCTGGTTATTGTCTCACTCAGTTCTTTCTCATCAACCGGTTTTGTGATAAAATCTCTGACTCCCAGTTCGATTGCCTTTTTTGCGTAGCTGAATTCTGCATATCCGCTTAATACAATAAACTCAGCTGAGCATCCTGCTTTTTTCAGTTCCCGGATCATTTCCAATCCGTCCATTTCAGGCATTCTGATATCCGTAACAATAATATCCGGCTTCTCTGCGACGGCTTTCTCATATCCTTCTCTTCCGTCATGTGCCAGCAGAACCGGTCTGCACTCCGGATTATACTTTCCAGTCAAATAGGCAATTCCGGTTGCCTTTTCCTTTTCATCCTCAACAATCAATAACTTATATGCCATATTGATCAGCCTCTTTCCTGCTCCATATAAGGAATTCGAATTTTCACCACTGTTCCGTACTCATCACTTGATAAGATACTCAGCTTTCCTTCATTTCCATAACGCAATCTGATCCGCTCTGCTATATTGCGAAGACCGATTCGATGAGAGTTTTGTGTTTCCTCGCTCTGTGATGTTTCCGACAATGCCTCCAGGCTGTGTCGAACTTCTTCCAGTCTCTCACCGGACATACCGGCACCATCATCCTGAATGGTAAACACCATAATATGTTCATCAACCAGTCTTCCGGATATAGATATTTTAATCGGTATACCACTCTCTCTGCTTCCGTATTTGAATGAATTTTCAATGACCGGCTGAAACAGAATCGGCATGATACGTGCCTGACAGAGCTTCCGATCCACATCCTCATGCAAAGTAATCACATTATCAAAACGGATATTCTGAAGACAGATATAAGACCGAATATTGTCAAGTTCATCGTTTACTGTGTAATTCTTTTTATCACTGTCCAGGACATTACGAAACATTTTTGCCAGAATCTTAACCATATCGGCCACATCATCATCTCCGTTCAGGATAGCCTTAATGCGAATGGATTCCAGGGTATTAAACAGAAAATGGGGATTAATCTGGGTACGAAGTGCCAGAAACTGTGCATTTTTCTGGCGTACACCTGCCTGATATATCTCCTCAAGCAGTGCTTCCATCTTACCGACCATATGATTATAGCTTTTTACCAGGCTTCCGAGTTCATCATTTCCAACCGTTTCCTCAATCAACTCATAGTTTCCATTTTCCAGTCTTTTCATACTACTCTGCAACTTCCGGATTAAATATACCATTTGTTTGCTGAATAAAACGGAAGCGGAAATAATGATTGCAATCAGAACCGCCACCAGTATCCATGTCACCTTCTGGATAAAGCTGACACGCAGATACATCTTGCTCCTCGGGATCACAGTATTCACCTTAATTCCCAACTGTTTCGTCGTATCTTCTATTACGATATAATCGTCAGGGTTCTTTTCATAAAACAGCAGGCTTTCTTTGTCAATCTCGCTATAATGAGCTCTGCCGCTGGACAAATCAGAATCATATATCAGTCCCCCCTGTGCATCTGTAATATTAATTTTGATATTATATTGATTGCGTTCCAGAAGAAACATATCACTCAATTTGATAATACTGGACGGAGCAAGGTCTATCAGTATCATCCCGGCATATTTTCCGTTTACACCGTATACACGACGTCCAAATGTAACCAATATCTGATCTCTGTTTCTATCATAATAAGAACAGTCATGCAACGGTGTCAGAAACAGAACTTCCGAATTCTCCTGTTCTTTTAAAAACCAGTCCTGCCGCAACAATTCTTCATAACTCAAAGATCTTCCGGTACGATCATACTGAAAATATCCGCCTTCCTCATTCATGATCGTCACAGACTGAATTTCGCTTTCCATCGTCATCAGTCTCATTACCAGTTCACGATAAAACAGTTTATTCTCTATTCTCTGTGATATCGGAATCTCTGTGTCCAGACGATCCATCAGACCTTCATTCACCAGCAGAGATTTTGTAAGCGCATCATAATCGCTGATAAACCCATTCATGTCAGAGGCTATTTGTGAACTGAAAATAGATGCAGTTTCCTCCATGGTGGATTCCAGACTATTAGCGGAAATATGATATAGTACAAAGCTCATAACCAACAATGGCATCACACTGACCATCGAGAATACAAGAATCAATTTTATCGCTATATTCAGGTTGTTCCACATTTTCTTCATTGTCATCACACCGCCCATAGATTATTCGCTGTTCTATTCTAAAGAGATTTCAAGCATATCCAACATTCCCCGTCCGTAATATTCCAACATCAAAGTACCAATACCTCTCCATTCTTTTATATCAGTTTGGTTCTTTTCCCAGTCTTCTGACGGCATCACAAAAATACGCCCTATCTCCTTATCATTTTCCTGTATTCTAACACAGATTTCTCCTTTTGCGCATCCTCTGGTCGTTATCGTTATCTTTTTCAGGTCATCGAATTGAAAATATTTATACCCTGCGCATCCTCCGTCTTCTATGCAGGTAATGTATTGCTTGGGCGCTGCATTTTCATCTTGTATCTCATCCGGATTTTTATCCGGAGCATCCTGTGTCACATAGGGCTGCGCATTGCTGTCCGGCCTGGATATCTCAGGTTCTAATTTTCCATGCAGTATGCATGCTATGGACGCAGGATATGTACCTTTTTCCAGCGGAGCTCCGTTGAATCCCTGTGATGTCATCTCTGCCTGTTGAAACCTGCCATCCGGCAACATAACTAACTCTTCAACGCAGGCTTGTCTTGAAAACTGTGTCTTATTAGTAGGTCTATGATAAAAGACGTACCATTTACCATTGATCTGCTCAATACTTCCATGATTGTTTCCCCACATGATCTGTATCCGGTTCTTATCCTGTTCTTCTATTACGCCGGAGTTATCGGACAGTACTCCTGCATAACGATACTCACGATCCGGTTTTTCACTTATGGCATAGCATAATTCTCTCGACCGAACAGAAGAATAAATCAAATAGTACTTTCCGTTTATCTTCCTGACAGAACTTGCTTCAAAAAACTCATGTCCCTCAAATCCGGTATCCTTTGCTTTTCCCAATATTGGAAGCAGAATTCTTGGTTCTTCTATGACTGTAAGCATATCGTCACTTAATTCCATGACACAGGAATTTTTAGGTGTTTTCCCTATATCCTTCTCTGTCTTTGGACCATTTCCTGAATACAGGTAAATTTTACTGTCTTCATCTATAAAAACACCGGGATCAAACTGCCAGATATCCCCTTCCCGTTTTCCGATCCATTGTCCTTTTTTATCCTGCACAATTCCATAGAATTGATATTGTCCTGCAGGTTCATTGCATACAGCTACACCGATTGCCTCTCCGTCACCGTCCGGGCAATAATATAAATAGTATCTTCCATCCTTGCCTCTTGCGACATCCGGTGCCCAGATTTGTCTGTTACCATCCGGCATTCTTGGATCCTGGCTGCTCCGGTAGATAATGCCTTCGTATCTCCATTCCTTTAGGTCATGAACATTGGCAGACCAACAGACATAATCGTTCATGCAATACTTATTTCCGCCAAACCCGTCATGGCTTCCGTATAGATAAACCCTGTCACCAAATACATGTGGTTCTCCGTCCGGAATATATTCCCACAAAGGCAGATATGGATTATAGCTCTGCATTCTTTTGTACTCCTGTTTCTACAAAGGAGTCCCGGAGAAATAAACTCTCAGGACTCCTCATCTTCTTGCAGAATATTACTGTGCTTTTTTTGCGTACCACTCTCTTGCTTTCTCAGTTACTTCCGTTCCACCGGTGGCATACCATTTTTCTACAAATTCATCAAACTTATCAATGGAGTATTCTCCGGTGATAATCTTGGTAGCATATTCAATATATAAAGTCCGGTTAGCAATATCCGGATAATCAGAAGTAATCGATTCCGGCATACCGTCCCCAGCAAAACTCTTTACATATTTCTGGTTTTCCTGAACATTCTCAATTGCCTGAGATACTGCCCATGCTCTGTCATCTGTTAACTGGGAAGACAGTACATTCACTTGGAAATCAATGGTTGCAATTTGGTTGAAAGGTACTAATACCAAATTCTGCTGCGTGGATGGATCATCCGGCAGACGAACGGATTCCCCGTTTACCACTTCACTGTGCATACCTTCCACACCATTATAAAATTTCATCCACAGATCCTGGTTTCCATAAGCATCTAATACTTTCATGATTCTGTCAATCTTCGCTTCATCATCCGTATTTGCTACAACAAATCCTCCGCCGTTCATCTGATGCATTGTATAATATCCTTCATATCCGGGTGCTGAAATGGCAGGTAATACAGCGATTTCCGGTTTTACTCCGGTACCATTATAAATATTTTCCGCATAATTATAGCATTCCTGAGGCAAATGTTCCCAAATACCAACCACACCTGAATTGATTTTACCGTCCCACGCAGCCTTATCATTCAGAAAAGTCTCTGGGTCGAGCAATCCTTCTGCATATAACCCGGACATCCACTCCAGACAATCTCGCATATTCTTGGTTACTGCAGAGTAAGTAAGTTCTCCATCATAAATATCCCACTGAGGATATCCTTCCCACATTGCAATTCCGTACTGTCCAAACAACTGTCCCATCCATCTTGCTTCTGCACGACCACCTGTAGGGATTTCATCTGCCACCCCATTGCCATTGGGATCATCGTTTTTAAATGCTCTGAGTACTTCTACAAACTCTTCCTGGGTTGTGGGCATGTCCAGACCGAGATTATCCAGCCAGTCCTTACGAATCATAGCGCCATTTCTTCCGTAACTCATAACCTGCGGAATCACATAGATGCGGTTTTGCCCGGTCGGATCATTCGCTTTTACTGCGTCCCAGACATCCCCCGGAATGCTCTCCCACAAATGAGGTGCTTTTTCAGGCAACAGATCTGTCAGATCCAGTAATGCTCCATTCTCAATTAATTCTGTCTCTACACCATTCCAGGGAGTAAACATATCCGGCATATCTCCGGCAGCAATTCTGAGATTCAACTGCTCCAAATAGGTTTCTCCACCATTCCACTCTACATAAGGCTGTACAATCCCGACACCTATGATATCTTTATAAAAATTATACAGTTCACTTCCTGCTTCCACCGGAAGGTATCCATTGTTGGTGCTCCAGATTTCAATATCCTCATCTGTAGAAGCCTCTGCCGTCTGTTCTGTTGCTTCTGTGCTCTTAGAATCAGCACTTCCACACCCCGACAACATTGACATCACCATCACCGATGCCAGCGTTGCACTCATTAGTTTCTTTGCATACCTTTTTTTCATACCTTTCCACCTCGTTCTTTCTTTTGGTAATTCTATTTTATCAGCTCCTATTTCTTTTGAAATATGGGCTTTTTAGTTCTTACTCTGTGTTTTTTTAGTTTTTATTTATCCCTTTACAGACCCTAGCATTGCACCTTTCGCAAAATATTTCTGTATCCAGGGATACGCGACCAAAACTGGAAGAATCGCAAATACAACCGCTGCTGCGCTGAGCGTTGCGGATGTATAATTTGCTGTCTGTGCCATGGTAACTGCCTGTAATTCTCCACCTCCGTCAACAATTGTTCGAATCTTCATTTGTAAAGGAAACAGGTTCATATTTTGTATAAACATCATCGGATGCTCATATTGGTTCCACATTGTCACTCCGTAAAATAATCCTACCGTAGCCAGCACTGCTTTCGAAGCCGGAAGCACAATTTGAAGCAAAATACGAAATTTTCCACATCCATCAATCATTGCAGCTTCTTCCAACTCCCGGGGAAACTGTTTGAAAAATGTTCTGACTATAATCAGGTTATACGCTGTCATAATATGAGGAAGAATTAACACCCAGTAATTATTGTATAATCCATAAGAACGTAACGTCAAAAAATAAGGAACTTTAGGAGCAGCAAACACCATAGTAAATACCACAAATAACATAATATATTTGGACGGTCGGAATTCTGTTTTCGACAACGGATATGCCATTAAAACATTTAGTAATAATGCTATCGCCACACCCAACACTGTGGAAAAAACCGAAATCAAGAAAGGCATCCATATTTTTCCTTTCATAAAAAGATATTTCCAGGAATCAAACGTAAATCCTACCGGTAATAAATTAATCTGATTCATCTGTGATGCCGTTTTGGAGCTCAAGGATACTGCAACCTCAGAAATAAGCGGGATGGCCGTAATAACGGCAAACAATATTAGAATCAAGCTAATTACAAACCCAAAGATTTTATCGTTTGCAGATTCCCGTACATGTGATTTTTTCGTATAAGCCTTCATTACCACAATCCTCCGTCTTCTGAAACTTTATTTGCAATTTTATTGAAAGTAACTACCATAAACAGACCTACTACCGACTGGAACAATCCTACCGCTGTTGCGAAACTGTATTGTGCCTGTTGAATTCCGACACGGAAAACATACGTATCAAAAATATCTGCCACTGAATAAGTCATTGGTGTGTATAAATTATATACTTGATCAAATCCCAGTGTTAAAAAGCTTCCGATGTTCAAAAGTAAAAGTGTAAGCACCGTAGGCACTAAAAGAGGAAATGTAATGAATTTCATTTTCTGGAATCGCGACGCACCATCAATAGAAGCTGATTCATACAAACTCGGATCCATTCCGCTAATTGCCGCCAGATATACTACCGTACCCCAGCCAGATTCTTTCCATATCGTAGAAAGAACATAAATAGGACGAAACCAGCTTTCTTTCTGCATTACCAGTAAGGGAGACATTCCCAGAAATTCTCTTACGTTATTAAACAGTCCACCAATGCCAAAAATATCGAATACCAGTCCTCCTACCACTACCCAGGATACAAAATATGGGATACAAATAATCGTCTGTATTCCCTTTTTCACCTTAGCATTTCGTAGTTCATTTAACATCAATGCCAAAATGACGGGAACCGGAAATGTCAAAACAGTCTTCAGCAATCCCAGAACAACCGTATTTCTGAGGATTTTGTAAAAATCCGGATATGTAAACAGCTTTTTAAAATTAGTCAATCCACACCATGCACTATCCCAAATTCCTTTATATGCAGAATAATCTTTAAATGCGATTACGCTACCAAGCATAGGAATATACTTAAACATAACAAGATATATAATTCCAGGCAACACCATCACATAATAAGGCCAGTTTCTTTTAAAATGCTCCTTTAAATTACCGGATCCAGCCTCCGTTCTTTTCATTTTTGTTTTTCCCATAAACTCACTCCTTCTTCTTTCTTTTTGGAATGATTTCATTTTAACATTTGTGTTTTTTTTGAAAATATGAGAATTTTAGTGATTGCTATGGTTTTTTTTAGAATTTGACACAAAAAAACCTCAGCAGATTTCTCTACTGAGGTTTGCATTAGCAGGTCAACCCCTGCTTCGCAGGGCTACAAGGATTCGAACCTTGAAATGACGGAGTCAGAGTCCGTTGCCTTACCGTTTGGCGATAGCCCTATGTCGTTTACTTGATGAAGTATACACTATCTGTTTTCATTTTGCAATACCTAATTTGAAAAAATTTTAAAAAAGTATACAAAATTTATACAATTCCTGTATTATCACCTGGTAAACACCGTAATATAGGGATAGTCTGCACGGTTCACCGGCTGAAAATCATTCTGCAGCCAATTCCAGATAAAGCTGTTTTCACCTTCTGCAGCAATATCGCCATAGCAGCTTTCAAATACTACTACATCCGGATATCTGTCGGGATTGATCTCCCAGTAATCCAATAACCTTTCATCATACATCATGGAACAGATCGTATCCGGAGATGCCTGCGTATGTTCTCCCAGCATACAATAGAACTGTGATGCACCCACATACAGCACGGTACTTCCTGAAGGCACCGCTTTGTTCCAGATTTCCATATTGTTGTTATACCGGAAAGCAGACATATAATCTGTCAGGATTCCGGCACGCAGACCCTCTCTGTTAATGCCGCGGACATTGGTAAAAACAGGCTCATGGTTAATCCGACGCACCGATCATCAAATAACAATAGCTGAATGCATTTCCCAATACCAGACACAGGCACAGGATCCGGAATACCTGACCACCTTTTTCTGCGATTTTCTCCCAGTATGTACCAATGCATAAAAGTCCCGCTACCGCACCGAGGATCAGGTAGGTATTCAGCACGTCCGGTCTCCAGTTGGACAACAGCAGTGCCGCAACGTAGCTCACGCAGGTAATTCCTATTATGTATGCCGCAGCCTTCTGATTTCGGTCTTTCCGCAGAAAAATACACAGCCCTGCCACCAGGATTCCTACAAGAGGGATCTGCGGATAAATTGCGCTGGATGGTCCAAACAGCCAGAACCACACCTGGATCAAAAATACTGCTGTCAGGAAAAACAGTCCCGGAACCTGAAGTGACTCCGGTAATTTCTTTTTTAACAGCTTCGTGATCAGAAGTTTCACACCCCACGCTGCCACAGCTGCCAGGATCAGGAGTGCACCAACGATGCCAAATCCTTCCGACCAGCTTACTATTTTCTCAAGCAGCGTCATCTTGTGAGATCCTTCGTTTAAGATCTCTTCCACCATCTGTAACATCGTGGCAGGGGCCATATAAGTACACAGATAAGCGAACATCGCCCCCGCACTGATCACGCAGGGAAGAAGATATGCCGCACATTCCTTCCACTTCCTGTCAGATCTCCGGAGCAGCATATACCCCATGCAACAGACAAATACCAGTACCATGCTGGGATATGCCAGCACATCACAGGTCATACATATTCCCGACCACACAAGATAAGAAATCTTTTTCCCGGTGAAGAAATACCGAAGCATGCACAGGATCATCAGTGTAAAGAACCAGTTATGCAGATTGGAATATTCCGGTACATAAACACATTTCGGCGTAATGATATAGTACAGCAGGGAAAGCAGTACCACTGTCTTCTGTTCCATAAGCGGCCAGACCTTACGCAGCGTTTTATATAAGAACACTGCCACTCCGCCCTGAATGAGAAAACTGACAACGCGCAGGAACAGGTTCAGGTAATTGATGCCTCCGGTGATCATCAAAAACAGTTTAATGAACACTGCGGTAAAAATAGCTGACGTCTGATGGGGTTCCCACATTTCCAGAAGCAGCCGGTCTCCCATAGCCAGACGATAGCCTGCCATGATACCTTAGCCTTCGTCCATGTCGGCTCCGACAAACAGGTTTTTCAGTGTATATGCAATGATCGCAAGAATCACTATTATTTTCCAAAATTTTTCTTTTTTCATCATGTTGTTATCTTAACACAGGATTTTTCTCATCGCAATAACGATTATCCAAAACCGGGACACACAAAACGAGGCTCACTGTTTTACAGTAAGCCTCGCTCGATACAACACAATCAACACAATGAGAGAAAAGTATTTTCAATATCTTATCTTATACTTCAAAGATCAAATCGCCATAGGTAGGTACCGGCCATACCTTCTTGTCAACCATCATCTCCAGTGCATCCACAGGAGCTCTCAGGTCATCCATTGCGGTATGTACCACATCTTTATAGAAGAAGGCAAGCTTCTTGGGATCTTCGATACCTGCTGCCTCTGCCAGTTTATCTTCCAATGAAGTCTCTGCTGTCTGTGCCTCTGCCAGTTTCTCGGAAACACTCTTCAGTACAGTGGTCTGTACGACAGCATCAGCGCCTGCACTCTTCACTGCCAGTACAGTGTCAGCCAGAGTCCTGGTGTACTCCATAACTGCGGGGATATATTGCTTCTTCGCCATGTCTACCATGGTCAGAGCTTCGATGTTGATGGTCTTGGAGTAGGTTTCATACAGAACCTCCTCGCGGGATTCCAGCTCAGCCTTGGTGAAGATACCGAACTTCTCGAACAGCTTGATAGATTTTTCGGTGGTCAGAGTCTCAGAAGCTTCTACCATGGACTTGATGTTGGGAAGTCCTCTTCTGGCTGCCTCTTCTACCCATTCCTCGGAATAGCCGTTGCCATTGAAGATAATTCTCTGATGCTCTGTCAGGTACTTCTTGATCAGGTCATGTACCGCAATATCGAAGTCGTCTGCCTTCTCCAGAAGATCTGCTGCCTCACAGAAAGCCTCTGCTACGATGGCATTCAGAGTAGTGTTGGGGCTGGCGATGGAATCTGCACTACCTACCATACGGAACTCGAACTTATTACCGGTGAAAGCAAACGGTGAAGTTCTGTTACGGTCTGTTGCATCCTTATCCAGATCAGGCAGTGTGGATACACCGGTTAAAAGCTTACCGCCCTGGATAGAATGAGTTGCATCACCGGTCTCCACCAGCTGCTTTACCACATCCTCCAGCTGCTCGCCCAGGAATACGGAGATGATTGCGGGCGGTGCCTCATTAGCTCCCAGTCTGTGATCGTTGCCGACATCGGATGCACTCTGACGAAGCAGGTCTGCATGCGTATCTACAGCTTTCAGGATACAAGCCAGTACCAGCAGGAACTGGATGTTCTCGTTAGGAGTATCGCCGGGATCCAGAAGATTTACACCATTATCGGTTCCCAGTGACCAGTTGTTATGCTTACCGGAACCATTCACGCCGGCGAAAGGTTTCTCATGAAGCAGGCAGGTCATGCCGTGACGACCGGCTACCTTTTTCATAGTCTCCATAACCAGCTGGTTGTGATCTACTGCAATATTGGCGGTCTCATAAATGGGAGCCAGTTCATGCTGTGCGGGAGCCACTTCGTTGTGCTGTGTCTTCGCAGTTACACCCAGCTTCCACAGTTCAATGTTCAGGTCTTTCATGAAAGAACCGATTCTCTCACGGATAGTGCCGAAGTAATGATCTTCCAGTTCCTGTCCCTTGGGTGCGGGTGCACCGAACAGGGTACGTCCGGCGAAGATCAGATCTTCACGCTTCAGGTATTTATCTCTGTCTACCAGGAAATATTCCTGCTCAGGTCCAACGCTTGCTACTACCTTCGTAGCTCCAGTGTTGCCGAACAGTCTTACGATACGAAGTGCCTGGGTGCTGACAGCTTCCATGGAACGCAGTAACGGTGTCTTTTTATCCAGTGCCTCACCCTTGTAAGAGCAGAAAGCAGTGGGAATGCAAAGAATCACGCCGGTAGCATCCTCTTTCAAGAATGCTGGAGATGTGATATCCCATGCAGTATAGCCTCTTGCCTCAAAGGTTGCTCGTAAGCCTCCGGAGGGGAAGGAAGATGCATCGGGCTCGCCCTTGATCAGTTCCTTGCCGGAGAACTCCATGATCATCTTACCGGATTCATCGGGATGAGTTACGAATGCGTCATGCTTCTCTGCGGTAATGCCTGTCAACGGCTGAAACCAATGTGTATAATGGGTTGCACCATTCTCAACGGCCCAGTCCTTCATTGCCTTAGCTACAACATCTGCGGTAGCCAGTGACAGCTCTCCGCCATGATCAATGATCTTCTTTACTTCTTTGTATACGCTCTTGGGTAATCTTTCCCTCATTTTCCCCAGAGTGAATACCTTACTGCCAAAGATTTCTTCCACATTTAATACTTCACTCATCTTCGTTTCCTCCTTATTTTCCCTATTTTCCATGCGGTCTGCGACTACCCTGGGTTGACTATTCAGAACCTCCATTCGCAAAATCGTCTCTACGATGCTTTCCGGGTGGCTCCAAATAGCAACAAAAAAGGCGCTACACTCCTAGTGTAAACGCCTTCGTTTCGCATTGAAAAATATTTACTTGTGAGGATCGCTCCTCTATGGTTCATTACTATACAACAGTTTTTTTTCGATTGCAATACCCTTTTTGAAAAAATTTTATTGCATCCGAAATGACCTTGGAAACGCTCTATACCTCAAATAGCAGATCCGCATACGTCGGGAACGGCCAGTATTTTTTATCCACCAGCTTCTCCAGTTCATCCGCAGGTCTTCTCAGAGCGTTCATTGCCACCATAACTTCATCGTGATAACAGAATGCCTGCTCCTTGCCTCTTTCCATGGCAGATGCTTTCTTTTCGACATTGAGCAGTGCCTCCGAAGCCTTCTCCATCTCAGTCAGCTTTTGCGTGATCTGCTGCAACATACGGACAGGCACATAGGTATCTCCCCCTGCTTCCGTAATGGCAATGACAGCATCCGCCAGAGACTTGCTGTACTTCATGACTGCGGGGATGATCTGCTTATTTGCCATATCCACCATGGTCAGTGCCTCGATATTGATGGTCTTCGCATAGGTCTCATACAGTACCTCCGCACGGGAACGCAGCTCTGCTTCAGTGAAGATGCCGAACTTCTCAAACAGATGGATCGCCTTGGGTGTGGTCAGAGTATCTACTGCTGCTACCATGGAAGGAATATTGGGCAGTCCTCTTCTGGCTGCTTCCTCTTCCCATTCCCTGGCATAACCGTTGCCGTTGAAAATAATACGCTGGTGCTCGGTCATATATTCCTTGATCAGATCATGTACTGCCATATCGAAGTCTTCCGCTCCCTCAAGCCGATCGGCCGCTTCACAGAAAGCCTCTGCAACAATGGCATTCAGAGTGGTGTTGGGGCTTCCGATGGAATCCTCACTGCCAACCATACGGAACTCAAATTTATTGCCTGTGAAAGCAAAGGGTGAAGTACGGTTTCTGTCGGTGGCATCCTTTACAAAATCAGGCAATGTGGACACACCGGTACGCAGTACGCCGCCTTCTTTCAGATTATCGGCCTTACCGGTCTCCACCAGCTGTGCCACCACATCTTCCAGCTGTTCGCCCAGGAAAATAGAGATGATAGCAGGAGGTGCCTCATAGCCACCCAGTCTGTGATCGTTGCCTACGTTGGACGCACTCTGGCGCAGCAGATCCGCATGGGTATCCACCGCCTTCATGATACATGCCAGTACTAACAAAAACTGAATATTTTCATTTGGAGTCTGTCCCGGCTCCAAAAGATTCACGCCATTATCTGTGGTAATCGACCAGTTATTATGCTTACCGGAACCGTTCACGCCGGCAAAAGGCTTCTCGTGCAGCATGCAGCGCAGACCGTGTTTACCTGCTACACGCTTCAGAGTCTCCATTACCAGCTGGTTATGATCTACTGCCACATTGGCAGACTCATAAATCGGTGCCACCTCATGCTGTGCGGGTGCCGCTTCGTTGTGCTGGGTCTTGGAAGTCACGCCCAGTTTCCACAGTTCGATATTCACATCGTGCATGAAACCGCCGATGCGTTCACGGATAACGCCGAAGTAATGGTCATCCATCTCCTGACCCTTGGGCGCAGGAGCACCAAACAGGGTCCGTCCGGCGAAAATAATATCTTCACGCTGCAATGCCTTGGCAGAATCCACCAGGAAATATTCCTGCTCTGCGCCGACGGAGGGCAGTACCTTGGTTGCCTCTGTATTACCGAACAGACGCACAATACGGATTGCCTGTTTGCTCAGAGCTTCCATAGAACGAAGTAACGGTGTCTTTTTATCCAGAGCTTCGCCCTTATAAGAACAGAAAGCAGTGGGGATACAAAGGGTCGGACCGGTTGCTGTCTCTTTGATAAATGCAGGAGAGGTAATATCCCATGTGGTATAACCTCTTGCCTCAAAAGTCGCACGCAAGCCCCCGGACGGGAAAGAAGATGCATCAGGCTCGCCCTTGATCAGTTCCTTACCGGAAAATTCCATGATCATACGGCCATCCTCATCGGGATGTGTTACAAAAGCGTCATGTTTCTCCGCGGTAATGCCGGTCAGCGGCTGGAACCAGTGGGTATAATGTGTCGCTCCATTCTCAATCGCCCAGTCTTTCATGGCCGTCGCCACTACATCTGCTGTCGCCGGGGAAAGTTCTCCTCCCTGATCCATAATCTTTTTTACTTCTTTGTAAGTGCTCTTGGGGAGTCTCTCCTTCATCTTGCCCAGGGTAAATACCTTGCTGGCAAAAAGCTCCTCTACATTCAATTCCTCGCGCATGTCCCTACTTCCCTTCGGTATACTATAGAATTATTATCCAGTATAGTTTACAACACGTGCGTTATGATGGTCAATATCTATTTATTAAACACTTTTACAACGTAACAGATCATACTTCTCCGCAGCCTCGGATAATTTTATCCACAACACCTGCTTGGGATGGGGCGCACTATCCACACTTTCCCCATCTTCTGTATACATTGCTTCCACAGTCACAGGTACATTTGTGCCGTCCGGCTTCATGATCTCGATCGTATCTCCCACGCAGAATTTATTCCGCTGTTCGATCCGGCACAGATTATCCTTTACCGCCTCCACGATTCCAAGATAGATATATTCATTCACATAGGTGTTATTATCATAGATCTGTGTATTCTCATCTGGTTTTCCGAAATAAAATCCGGTGGTAAACTGTCTGTAGGTACACTTTGAAATTTCGGTCTGATACCAGTCCATATTTTTCTCATACAATTTCGGATCAGTAAAATAGTCATCAATGGCTTTCCGATAAGTTCTGGCCACAGTTGCGACATACAATGCCGTCTTCATACGGCCTTCGATCTTCAGGCTGTCAATACCTGCTTCCACCAGTTCCGAAATATGCTCGATCATACACAGATCCTTGGAGTTAAAAATATAAGTTCCTCTCTCATTCTCATATACCGGCAGATATTCTCCGGGTCTGGTCTCTTCCACCACAGCATACTTCCAACGGCAGGGATGGGTACAGGCGCCTCTGTTGGCATCTCTCCCGGTAAAGAAATTGCTCAGCAGGCATCTGCCGGAATAAGAGATACACATTGCACCATGGACAAAGCTTTCAATCTCCATTTCTGCCGGAATCTTTTCCCGGATTCCTTTGATCTCCACCAGAGACAGTTCTCTGGCAGACACCACTCTCTTCGCTCCCAGTTTCCACCAGAACAGATAGGTTTCATAATTCGTATTGTTAGCCTGTGTGGAAATGTGCACTTCCACCTGAGGCCATACTTCCTTCGCGATCATGAACATTCCCGGATCTGAAATGATCAGCGCATCCGGCTGTTCCGGTTTCATATCCCGCAGTTCGGCAAAATATTTTCTGGCCCCGTCAAGGTCATAGTTATGTGCCAGGATATTGGCTGTTACATATACTTTCACGCCATGCGCATGAGCAAATGCCACACCCTCTGCCATTTCCTCACTGCTGAAATTCTTCGCTTTGGCCCGCAGTCCGAATGCTTCTCCTCCGATATATACTGCATCTGCCCCGAACATTACCGCAGTCTTCAATACTTCCAGGCTGCTGGCCGGGATCAAAAGTTCCGGTTTTTTATAATTCATATTCCTTCTTCTCCTACTATTTTTTTGTACTCAGCGTCACGCCATCCCCCACGGGCAGGATCACTGTCTCCAGTCCCGGGTGATGCTTTAATTCGTATAAATATTCCCGCATTCTCGCATGGATCGTACGGTTGCGCCTGGTGACCGCAAAGCGGGATTCTATGATATCTCCGTCCTGTAATACATTATCCGAGATCAGCAGACCTCCCGGAGACAGAAGTCTCAGAATATCCGGCAGGAAATTGATATATTGCCCCTTGGCGGCATCCATGAAAATAATATCATAGCTGCCTTCCAGCCCCTTCAGGATCTCTGTTGCGTCTCCCTCTAACAGGGTGATCCTGTCCTCTCTTCCTGCTTTCCGGAAATTATCTTTTGCTATGGGAATCCTTTTTTCGTATTTTTCTATCGTTGTGATAGGACAATCCGCCGGCGCATATTCACTCATAAGTAACGCAGAAAAGCCGATAGCAGTCCCAACTTCCAGGATGCTCTTCGGCTTTGTGTATGTCAGTAAAAATTTTAACAGGCTTTGCATAGATCTGCGTATGATCGGAACCTGCGTGTCCAGCGCATATTTTTCAATTTCATTCAGCCATGCGGGATTCCCGCTGTCCAGAGAATCGATAAATGCGGACATTCTCTCGTCTATGATCATAATACTCCCCGTTTCTATTGTCCGTTTTTATTGTGCAACGGTTTCCAGCGGTTGTGTCTCGCCGGTCAGTGCGCTGCCGTTATCTATGGTCTCAACGGATTCTTCTTCCGTACTTTCCGTCTGTCCAGCCATGACTTCCATCATTTCCTCTGCGGTCATAGCAGTACTCAGTTCATAAGTTCCGGGTTTCCAATCCTTTTTATACTCAGATAAGAGATACTGTAATGCGAACAGTCTGCCGTCTCGTACCAGTCCCTTTTCCTGCATGACCGTACCGATCTCCGTTGCGGACATGTCCGAGGTCAGGGTTACTGTGATCTTACGTCCCTCTCCGGCAGAGACCGCCGGTTCTGTGAAAATACGATAACCGTAGTCATAGCAGGTGGATGCTCCCGTGTAGACCAGATATACTACAACCACCACAAATACTACTTTTAAGATCGTGCCCAATACGGCACCCGCCAAATTTGCTGTCTTCATATCTTATGCCCTTTCTTACTCGAACTTCATCTGATCGGTGACATAGAGTCCGATCTCCTGCATCATACGGCAGAAGGCCAGTTCCGCAGCAAGGAAATCAGACACCAGCGGATTCTCGCGAAATGCTTCATTCTCTCTGGTGAACTGATCGATCTTGTCGAAATTGGTATCTTTGCTGGTCTGTAATTCAAAGTTCCTTGTCCGGAAGTCATCGATCTGCTTTTTTAATTCCGGCTGCTCCTTTATACGACCCAGTTGTCTGCGATACTCCATGTACGCATCCGTATTGCGGATCGCCTGTACCATCTGTTCTACGGCCTGATTCACATTTTCGTCCGATGTAATCTTCATCTGCTTATGACCTTTCCGGCTATCATTAACCTGCTACACTTCCATGATGATGGGAAGGATCATGGGACGTCTCTTGGTCTTCTTCCACACATAATCACTGAGAACATCCTTGGTGGTGGTCTTCAGCTTGCCCCAATCCGTAATTCCCTTATCCAGGCATGCCTGCAGTGCATCATCCACAGTGCGGCGTGCTTCCTCGATCAGTTCATCGGATTCCTTCACATATACAAAACCTCTGGATACGATATCCGGACCGGCTACCAGCTCACCACTGGCCCTATCCAGACTCATAACCACGATCATAATACCATCTTCTGCCAGGTGCTGTCTATCTCTGAGGACCACATTTCCTACATCACCGACACCCAGTCCGTCTACCAGGATCGCACCGACGGGTACCCTTCCGGCAACTTTCGCCTGTTCCTCGCTGACTTCCAGTACATCTCCGGAAGAGAGGATGAAAATATTGTCCTTGCTGATACCAAGGCTCTCTGCGATCTTTGCCTGTGCTTTCAGGTGTTTATATTCACCATGCACGGGCACCGCATACTTCGGATGGATCAGCGTGTAGATCAGCTTGATCTCTTCCTGACAGGCGTGTCCGGATACATGGGCATCCTGAAAAATAACATCTGCGCCCTTGCGAAGCAATTCATTGATGATCTTGGTAACCGACTTCTCATTTCCCGGGATCGGATTGGAGGAGAAAATAACCGTATCTCCCGCGCCGATGGTAATCTTGCGGTGCATGTTGTTGGCCATACGGGACAGGGCTGCCATACTCTCGCCCTGGCTTCCGGTGGTGATGATCACCTGCTGTTCATCGGGATAATTTTTCATCTGATCCAGATCCACCAGAGTGTTTTCGGGAATATTAATGCACTCCAGCTTGATGGCGGTATCCAGAATATTCACCATACTGCGGCCTTCCACAGCTACTTTACGGCCAAATTTATAGGCTGTGTTGATGATCTGCTGTACACGATCCACATTGGATGCGAAAGTCGCCACAAAAATTCTGGTATTTTTATGTTCTTCAAATAAAGTATCAAACGTCTTACCTACGGTCTTCTCGGAAGGGGTAAAACCTGGACGCTCGGCATTGGTGGAATCGCACATCAGTGCCAGTACACCCTTTTTACCGATTTCGGCAAAACGCTGTAAATCAATGGCATCTCCATAGACCGGAGTATAGTCTACCTTGAAGTCTCCGGTGTGTACCACGATACCGGCAGGGGAATAAATTGCCAGTGCTGCGGCATCTACGATGCTGTGATTCGTCTTGATGAATTCCACACGGAAATCACCCAGATTGATGGACTGACCGAACTTCACCACTTTGCGTTTGGTCTTCTTCATGAGATTATGCTCTGTCAGCTTGTTCTCAATGATCCCCATGGTCAGACGGGTTGCGTAGATGGGCACATTGATATCACGCAGCACATAGGGCAGTGCTCCGATATGATCCTCATGTCCATGAGTGATGACAAATCCCTTTACCTTATCGATATTATCCTTCAGATATGTTACATCGGGAATGACCAGATCGATTCCCAGCATATCATCCGCAGGGAAAGACAGTCCGCAGTCCACCACAATAATACTGTCCTCATACTGGAAGGCAGTAATGTTCATACCGATCTGCTCCAGACCGCCCAAAGGAATGATCTTCAGGCCTGAAGCGTTACTATTCTCTTTTTTCTTTTTCAACGAAATTACCTCCAAATTCTATACGTCTATACAACTGTTCTTAGTGTATGTATCCCGGCGTTAGAATGGATTGTTATGCTCTGCAAAGAAAGACCTGTGATTTACCTCCCGTTTTCACGGCTCTCTTCTCGAAAACTCCCGTAAAAATCAGATATCCCAGATCTTACGATTTCATCAAAATAACGGTTTTTTCTCATGCCCTTCGTGTATTCCCTGTCACTTTTGGCATAAAATCCATTATATGTCGAAATCGGCAAAGCCTCCAATATCCCTCTCTGCCAATCATACAAATCATATATAAATATAAGACCGTCCTTCTCGCAGGACCGCCTGTATTTATCTAAAATTAAATTAAATCAATGTCCTCCAGCATATCCGCAAATACTCCGGATACCGCTTCCAGTTCTTCATCATCGGAGACTACATCATAAATGCTCTCTTCTTCACCATCCTGAGACATATCCTTCAGGATCAGGGCATCTCCGTCTCCCTCTTCCACATCGGTTACCAGGATGTAATTGTGTCCACCGATCCTGGTCTGTTCCAGTACATAAAATTCTACAGGTTCTTCGCCCTCCGGGCGAAATGTGATCTTTTCCAATTTACTCATTCTGATTCCTTTTTCTTCTCATTGTTCCTGCGATCCAGATATCCCTGCAGGATCAGGGTTGCTGCGATCATATCCACGTAATCCTTGCGGTTCTCGCGACGGATCCCCGCTTCCATCATTGCCTTGTCCGCAGCTACGGTAGTCAGTCTCTCATCCCAGAAGTACACGGGCAGACCAGTCCTGCGTTCCAGCTTCTCCTTGAACTCTTTGGTCAGTTCCACGCGGACACCCTCGGTATCGTTCATGTTCTTGGGAAGTCCCAGCACAATCTCGTCCACTTCGTTCTCGACGATCAGTTCCTCGATCCGGGCCAGCGTCTGTCGTAATTTATTTTCTTCTTTGCGGCGAATGATCTCTACTCCCTGCGCAGTTAAGAGCAGACTGTCGCTGATCGCCACGCCCACGGTACGTGAGCCGAAATCCAAACCCATGATACGCATGTGGGTCCTCCTGATAGTTGTGATTATTTCCAGTGTTTGGTCCTGATATACTCCGTGAGCAGTTCTTCTACCAATTCATCCCGCTCCACCTTCATGATCAGGCTGCGGGCATTCTTATGGCTGGTAATATAAGTGGGGTCTCCACTCATAATATAACCAACGATCTGATTCACAGGGTTATATCCCTTCTCTGTCAGTGCCTCATATACGGTAGAGAGCACCAGCTTTACGCCGGTCTCAGGTTCTGTCTCTACCTTGAAGTATTGTGTATTTCCTAAGTCCTGCATACGATCCTCTTTTTCTGCCATAGGGCAAATCTTTCCGTTATGCCTTATATTACCGCATTTACTTTGAAAATTCAAGGGGTGATAACAACAGAATCTCATCATTTACAAATCCTTCCACCGTGCCGCGCACTACGGTATTGGTCACCGCTTTTTCGCCGTTCTCTGCCAGGGGAACCGCTACTTTCACATAATCTCTTGTATGTCCCAGTAGATATTCCACTCCGTCCAGCTCCTTTATCTCCTCCAGCAGCACCTCCGCTTCCCTGCCCAGATAATGCGCACGGAATCGCTTCGACTGCTCTTTCTCCATAGCCAGAAGTTCTCCGCTTCTTGTGGTTTTCACGGGATCCGGCACCTGGTGAGACATCACGGCCGCTCTGGTACCTGCCCGCTTGGAATACTTGAAAATATGCATCTCGAAGAATTGAATCCTGTCTAAAAATTCCTTTGTCTGCGTAAACTCTTCCTCGGTCTCCCCAGGGAATCCAACGATGACATCCGTAGTAATGGCAGGATGATCAAACACCTTGCGGAGCAGTGCTACGCTTTCCGCATATTCTTCGGAAGTGTACTTACGGTTCATACGGCGCAGTGTGGCATCACAGCCGCTCTGTAAGGACAGATGGAAATGAGGACACAGTTTCGGCAGTGCCGCCATTTTTGCTGCGGTCTCCTCTGTGACGATGCGGGGTTCCAGGGAACCGATGCGGATCCGCTCAATGCCTTCAATGTCGTGGATCCGTTCCAGCAGATCGATCAGCTTGCTGCTGCCGGAATAATCTCTTCTTTCCTCGTCTTCTTTTAATACGGAGACACTTTCTCCCCGCTTCCAGGCTTCCTCGTCGAAATCAATGCCGTAGGAGCTGATATGGATACCTGTCAGTACGATCTCCCGGTAACCGTTCTTCGCCATACCGGTGATCTCCCGGATGATATCTTCCGCCCTGCGGCTGCGGACTCTGCCTCTGGCATAGGGGATGACACAGTAAGAGCAGAACTGATTGCATCCGTCCTGAATTTTAATATAGGCACGGGTGTGCTCCGCCGTCTGTTTCAGAGTCATTTCTTCGTATTCTGCGGTATGGTTAATATCTATGACAGTAGTGTCATGCAGAGTCTTGTCCACACCATGTCCGGCATTTTCTGCATTCTCCGCCACCGCATCTTCCTGTTCCAGATCCCGTAAATATTCCTCCAGAATGGATGCCAGATCCTTCTTGCGGTTGTTGCCGATCGCCAGATCAATGCAGGGATCCTGCTCCACATCTTCCCTTCCGGTCTGCACATAGCAACCCACTGCCACTACCAGTGCCGCCGGATTTTTCTGCTTCGCACGATGAAGCATCTGTCGGCTTTTCCGGTCTGCAATATTGGTAACTGTGCAGGTATTTACAATGTAAATATCCGCGATTTCATCAAATGGTACAATAGTATAACCTTTTTCTTGTAACATTTGTTGCATTACTTCTATTTCATAGGAATTAACCTTACATCCAAGGTTGTGTAATGCTACACTTTTCATAGGATTCCTCACTTTTTTTGTATTGTTTTCGTCTTGACTTTTGGTCGTTCAGCCATTAATATGAAGTCAGAAGGTATGACACACATTAAGGAGGTAGTCAACATGAAGACAGTTCAGATTTCTTTAAATTCTATTGATAAGGTAAAATCTTTCGTAAACGATATTACTAAGTTCGATTATGATTTCGATCTTGTATCCGGTAGATACGTAATTGATGCAAAGTCCATCATGGGTATCTTCAGTCTGGATCTTTCCAAGCCTATCGACCTGAACATCCATGCAGAGGATGGCGCTGATGAGGTTCTGGAAGTATTAAAGCCTTATCTGGTATAAGTTACCGATTCGGAAGTCCGAATACATAGTAAAACAGAGAACACCTTGAGAGACGCAATCCTCTTGAGGTGTTTTTTATATGCCATTCCAAAAAAGTAACTATTCAGTACCTCTGTTTCCCCGGTTCTGAATAGTTACTCTGCATTCGCACTTATGCTTCCGCAATGATCAGTTCTTTGGTCTCTAATGCCGTCTTCACCAGTTCGTCGATCTTCTCATCCAGATTGTGTTCATGTCTGCGGATCACCTTTACATTCGGCTTCGTCACGGGATGTTTTGCCACGAAGATGGTACAACAATCTTCATAAGGCAGAATGGAAGTCTCGTAAGTGCCGATCTTCTCGGATACTTCTACGATCTCCTGCTTGTCAAATCCGATCAGGGGACGATATACCGGCAGTTCACACACTTCATTGGTAGCAATGAGAGAGTTCATGGTCTGGGATGCCACCTGCCCTATACTCTCTCCGGTGATCAGACCCAGACATTCCGTCTCTTTCGCGATCTGTTCCGCGATCCGCATCATATAACGGCGCATGATGATGGTCAGTTCCTCATGCGGACATTTCTCGTAAATATATAACTGAATATCGGTAAAGTTGATCACATGCAGGTAGATCGGTCCGGTATAACGGGCAACGATCTTCGCCAGATCCACTACTTTCTGCTTCGCACGCTCGCTGGTGTAAGGCGGTGCATGGAAATATACCGCATCGATCTTGACGCCTCTCTTGGCGATCATATAACCGGCCACGGGAGAATCAATACCTCCGGAGAGAAGCAGCATTCCCTTGCCGCCGGTACCTACAGGCATTCCTCCGGGACCGGGCAGGATCACGGAATAGATATAGATTTCTTCACGGATCTCAATGTTCAGCATGATATCGGGATGATGTACATCCACCTTCATATTGGGATAAGCCTTCAGGATAGCTTCTCCCATATCCATGTTGATAGTCATGGAATCCTTGGGGTAATTTTTCCGGGCACGTCTCGCTGCCACCTTGAACGTCTGATTGCAATCCGGATATACCTTTGCAATGTAATCGATCACGGTCTCACACAGCTTCTCGAAACCCTCATCCTGTACGTGCACCACCGGACAGATCCCGGAAATGCCGAAGACTCTCTGCAGGTGCGCTACCACTTCATCATAGTCGAATTCCGACTCTGCATCCACAAAGATACGTCCCTGCGTCTTGTGCACCAGGAATTCTCCTTCACATTTTTTCAGTGCGTATTTGATCTGGCGTACCAGAGCATCCTCGAACAGATAACGGTTTTTTCCCTTAATGCCGATCTCGGCATATTTTATCAAAAATGATGTAAACACGTTCTTTTCCTTTCTTGTTTTATCTACGGCTGTATCTGCGTAACATAGGTACTATATTGTACAATGCCCGTAAGCATACGTCAATCTCTTCTTCCGTGGTAAATACGGAAAAGCTGAATCTTATGGTGGAATCCAGCAGAGATTTGTCGACACCGATGGCTTTCAGCGTAGCGGAAGGCTGCGGTTTGTGTGCGGAGCAGGCACTTCCCGCCGATACATAGATTCCCTTGTCCTCCAGTGCATGCAGGAGCACTTCACTTCTGACGCCGGCAAAAGATACGCTGACAATGTGTGCCGCCGTTCCCTCACCGTACGGTGCATCCGGCAGAAGTCCGTTGACCGTCACCTGATCCAGTTCTCTTACGCCCTCGATAAATCGTCTCTTGCAGGCACAGAGTCTCGCATGATCCTCATCGAAACGACTGTACAGCATTTCCGCTGCTTTTGCCAGTCCTGCAATCCCCGGTACATTTTCCGTACCGGAACGAAGATTCTGCTGCTGTCCGCCTCCGAATACAATGGGTTGGATCTTGACCTTGTCTCCCACATATAAAAGTCCGACACCCTTCGGTCCATGGATCTTGTGTCCGCTGACCGACAATAGGTCGATATGCATCTTTTTCGGGTAGATCCTGGATTTGCCGAATCCCTGTACCGCATCCACATGGAACAGCGTATCCGGGTTCATCTGTTTGATCAGAGCTCCGGCTTCCTCAATGGGCTGCAGGGCTCCGATCTCGTTATTCGTGTGCATGATAGATACCAGAATGCTCTCCGGTGTCATGGCTCTGCGTAAGTCTTCCAGCCGGATACGTCCGCAGGGATCCACCGGCAGATAAGTGACACGATACCCCTGCGTCTCCAGATAACGCATGGTCTGCAGGATAGCGGGATGTTCGATCTGCGTCGTGATCAGATGATTGCCTCTGCGGCAATTCGCCAGGGCGCAGCCGATCAACGCCATATTATCGGATTCCGTTCCCCCGGAAGTAAATAAAAGCTCTCTCTCCTCCACCTTCAGTATCCTCGCCAGAGTCTCCTTGGCATAACGGAGGTATTTCTCTGCCTCCACTCCCTTCATATGCAGGCTGGAGGGATTACCGTAATCTTCACACATGATCTTCGTCATCAACTCGGCCACTTCCGGAAAAGTTCTGGTCGTAGCGGAATTGTCCAAATAGACTTCCATTCTCTTCTTCTCCTTGCTATCTATCTGTACAGCAGCTACTCAGGTACCATTTGTAAGCCCTCTTTTTCAAAGCTTTCTGTTTACTCTGAATAGTTACTATATTCTTCTTATGATTAAAATATGCCGCAGTCCGATGCTCTGTGTCGCCCATCCGCTAATTTTCCAGCTGATACATCAGCCATGCGATAGTCGTAAATCCGGCCGTCTCCGTCCGCAGGATCCGTTTTCCCAAAGTGATCGGTTGAATTCCCGCCTCCGTGGCAAGTCTTATCTCCTCCGGATCAAATCCGCCCTCCGGGCCGATGAAAATAGCGATCTGCTGTCCGGGTCTTGCGCTTTCGATGAGCTGTTTCGTCTGTGGCATTCCTTCCGCCAGCTCGTAAGGTACCAGTTTCAGATCCATTTCAGAAGCCGTTTTCACCGCCTGCGCATAACTCATAACAGGTGCCACCGTCGGGATCACGCCTCGTTTGCTCTGCTTGGCGGCTGCTTCCGCAATTCCCTGCCAGCGTTTTATTTTGCTGTCCGCTTTTTTCTCATCCAATTTTACCACGCAGCGTTTCATAGCCACTGGAATGATCTGAAAGGCTCCCAGTTCCACGGCCTTCTGGATGATGAGTTCCATCTTGTCTGCCTTAGGCAGTCCCTGGAACAGGTAGATCCTCGCCGGAAGCTCTACTCCGTCTTCCTTGATAAAACGAAGCTCCAGACGGACACAGTCCTCTTCCAGTGCAAGGATCCCACAGCGATATTCCTTCCCGTCGATTCCATTGCTGACAGCCACTTCTTCGCCGGGGCGCATCCGCAGTACATTTTTGATATGATTTACATCGGTTCCCCGGATGATAACGCTCTTCGCTGCCACGTCGATCTGTTCCGGTTCTACAAAAAACTGATACATAGAAACTCCTATTTTAAGCGCTTAATTCTTTCTTGCGGTAACGCTGACCCATTCTCCCTGGTAGGTCACTTCCAGTACTTCCAATCCAGCGGCCTTCACAGCCTCCACCACGGTCTGCTCCTTGTCATCAATGATGCCAGAGGTGATGTAGATACCGCCCTTCTTCAGCTGATGTACGATGACAGGAGTCAACGGTACCAGTACATCTGCCAGAATATTGGCCACCACGATATCATAACACTCATAGCCTACCTTGTCCTGCACTTCTTTGTCTGTAATGATATTGCCGATCATCATGTCAAACTGTGCCGGATCGATTCCATTCACTTCGCAGTTCTGTGCCACAGCTTCCACAGCACAGATATCCAGATCGGTTCCCACGGCATGTTTTGCCCCGAACATGAGGGATAAAATTGCCAGAATACCACTGCCGGTTCCTACGTCCAGAAGCGCTGTCTCGGGGGTAATGAATTTGCGCAGCTGACGGATACACAGCTGTGTAGTCTCATGCATCCCGGTACCGAACGCCGTGCCGGGGTCGATATGAAGCACCATCTTGTCAGTATCTTCCGGTTTGATATTTTCCCAGGAAGGGATCACCAGGATATCATCGATATAGAACTGGTGGAAATACTGTTTCCAGTTGTTGATCCAGTCAATGTCCTCCGTCTCATCTACCACAACAGATGCCTCGCCGATATCCATAAACTGGCGTAAGTCTTCCAGTTCCCGCTTTACATCCGCAAGTACAGCTTCGGTCGTGGTCTTCTCCCCGGCTACTTCCAGACTGCCGTCTTCTTTTTCCTCTACGAAAAAGCTCAAATAAGCAATGCCGTCATCCTCCGGTCCGTCCGGCAGGATATCCACGAACATCTGCTCCTTCTCCATAGCAGTCAGAGGTACCTTGTCCTCGATCTGCGCACCCTCCAGTCCCAGATCATACAGGGTACTGATAATAATATCTTCCGCGTCTGTCACAGTCTTTATTCTGAATTTCACCCACTTCATTGTTTCTTTTTTCCTTTCCATTGTTCCAATACAGCATATATCATTGCAGCCAATATAGCAATAAAACTGTCAATTTCCAACACGCTGACCACATCCAGCTTTTTTCTCCAGGTATAACGATTTAATGCCTGTCCGTTCACAATTGTTCCATGTACAACCAACTGTTGATTTTCCAACACATGTGCCTTTTCTGTAGTAGTGTATACAACCTGTGGCAGATTTTCAGAAATACTTTGATTCACGATCCGGTATTCGTATACAGCGCCTTTTTTCAGCCGGGTCTCGATAACTGCCGGGAAAAAAGTTGCCGATTCCATGGCATCATAAGGGATCACTCCCTCATATATCTTCTGATCCTCTTTCCAAATCTCCAGACCCAGAAGTCCGTTTCGGGCTTCCTCTTCATTATAGTTCACCGCGATCTCCAGTGTTTTCAAAAAATCCGTCTCTGCAATAAAGTACTGTGAAGCATATTCTCCTACCTGTAAGGGTTCTGTATATCCATAGTCCTCACTTAAAGAGCTGTCCTTTTTATCTTCACGGATTCCTCCATACGGCCAGACAAACAGCATGGAAAGTATCATTGCCAACAGGATTCCTCTTTCCATCCATTTAATCATTTCCCGTTTCCTCCGTGATTTCCACCTTCAAAATATCAAAATCTGTGTTTCCGTCCATATACTGGAATCCATAATGTCCCATATTCTCATAGGTAACGGTATATTTGTCGGATTCGTCCAACAAATGACCAAAGCATTGGAAATACCAGACTCTTTTTCCAGCCAATTCTGCCAGGTCCGGCACTTCTTCCATAGTGTAAAATGTCTGATCCGGCATATAACATCCAAACAGCTGTCCAAAACGCCAGTCGGTATCATACACGATCACATCCCCCGGCTCCATATTCTCCGCAATGAATTCCTTAGTCTCTTCCAGATACGGAATCGTATCATATTCCTCGTTGTAAGAGATCCTGTAAGCAGATGCCCCCATCCATACAGTAAAAGAAACACAGGCAATCCATTCCTGTAAATTGATTCGTGATAAAATAATAGCCATTCCCAGCCAAAAAAGTCCCATACTGTGCATGACATGCCGATAAGTAAAGAAATGTGAAGCATGCAATGCCAACAGCGCCGCCATCAGATAGCTTATGGGGAACATACAGGTACACATAACCGCAAAGATACCGTCTCGTTTCCCAAGACGCTTCCAAAAAAGGATAGCGCAGAGTAATGTCAGAACAAAAAGAACCTCTCCCATCTGAGTCGCATATTTCACTTCCGTACCAAAAATAAAATCAAATAGTTCATAAATGCGGAGTTTTGCCTGATTTCCCGGATTTCCATCAGATGTTAGCAGATGAAAAAAATCCGATCTTATCAGCCATACTGCGAAAAGTATTACCACCGATCCACCACACACAAGAGGTTTCCATATCTGTTTTCTATCCTGTTGCCAGATTACAACCAGCAGATACAGATAAATAAACAGATAACTGAACGCTGTGAAGTAATGACTGAAAATACCGCAAAAAGTAGTTAAAAACAATATCATCCATAAAATTCTGCTGTTCATGTGCTCTCGCAAAAAATAAGCAGTCAATCCGCAGACAGTAACTCCGAACACCGTCCAGGAATACATTCGATTGTTTACACTGATCTTCATCATTGCCGGTGACAAACTGACCAAAATCATATAGAGAGCTGCTGTTTTCGATCCCCACTGCTTACGTATCACCGTTGGACCCAACAGCATGGATAATACGGTTCCCAACAGTGCAAACATCTTGTAAGCAATAATACCATCCCCTACAAGAAATGACCACAGCCGCAGCCCCATATACCATACCGGCACGTCTGTATCATGTGCATCCAATACCACACGAATGATCCCCAACATAGTATTATCATGGGCAGTGCGATAACTATATGCTTCATCATAGTCTATTCCCTCATTGAGACACAGCGAGAAAAGTACTGCTGTGCTCAGAATGAGAATCATCCATAAAGCGATCGTTTCAATTTTATGTTTCTTTTCTGATGTTATTTTTATCACCTGCATTAGATCATTAATCCCGTCTTTTCTTTGCTCTTCTCGATCCTGTGATTCAGCTTCCGGAACGGCGGTTCCAGTGCCAGTCCCAGCAGCAATGCTACGATCAGGAACAGTGTCATTTTTCCTACATTGATCCAATAATCCACGCCGTACATTCCTGCAATACATTCTTTAAACGCTTTCATGCCAAACTGGAACGGCAGGAAAGGATAGATCCACTGAAACACCTTCGGCAGCGCCTCGATGGGGAAGGTTCCTCCGCTTCCCGCTACCTGAATGACCATGACCACGATGGCCAGTGCCTCTCCCACATTGCCGAAAGCAAACGTCACGGAATACATGAAACAGCTGAACGCCGCACTTGCCACAGCTGCTGCCAGCCAATATAGAAATTTATGCTGGCACTGGATCTCAATGTAGTAGAGATTGCCCAGGATCGTCAGCAGTGTCTGTGCCTGTCCGATGAGGAAAAACAGCAGATATCTGCCAAAGTATCTTTCATATTCTTTGTAATGATCTCCGGGATCAATGGGTTTCACACCCACATGGATGATAGCCACTAAAAACAGCGCTCCCACCCAAATCGCCAGGATCGTGTAAAACGGCGATGCCGCGGAGCCGTAGTGCTCCACCGGATAGACCGGTACCGTCTGAAGTTTCACCGGTGATGATACGAATTCCGCCACGGAAGTCGGATCGCTGGCCATGGCTTTCAGAATATCTTCATAAGAATCCGCTCCGGTGATCCGTTTTATATTATCCGCTATTTTACTTACCTTGTCCAGCAGTTCCTGTGCAATCGTCAGGGAATCCTGCAGGCTTAAATTGCCTTCCCGGATGGTCTGCTCATATTCTCCCAGAATATCCGAGATCTCATCCATATTCACATTCGTTCCGTTCATCATAGCCGCGGCATTTAAAAATGCCTGCTGCATGGATTTCCCGGTATTCCGGAAAGAAGGTCTGACATTATTATTGTAATCATTCATCAGGTTGTTCAGCTGCTTATTGCAGATCTGAATCTGTTCCCGGATCTGTGCCCGCAGCGTATTCACATCCGTATCTACCTGACCCTTGCTGTTCTGTAGCTGTTTTAAATCCGCCTCAATATTTTTCAGAGACTGGTTGATCGCCTGAATCTGCGCATCCTGTCCGGTGACCAGGCTTCCCAGCACATCCATGTTGGCCTGCATTCCCTGTACCAGACCGATCGCCATTCCCAGTCCGGTATCGGTAGTACTTCCGATATTGTTACTGCCCATCTGATCCAGCAACCCATCCGAGAACACAGACAGATACTGTAACGCTTCCGTCACCATATCCATACTGCTGCTCACCATATCGCCCATAACATCCACTGCATCTACGCTGGAATTGATCATGGTCTGCATACCGATCATGGTATTTCGTCCGTTCTCCAGTATATTGTCCATATCCGGAAGCATATTCCGGCTGGTGGCCATGATCATCTCCGCAGAACTCATAATACTCTGGAAGGACTGCAGCATTACCACATAATCCTGCAGCTGTGCCTGTACGGAATCCAGTGAACCTGTCACACTGACCTGTCCGCTTGCATTCGCCATGGACAGTCCATTTCCGGCTTTCATGACAGCTTCTGCCACGGTGCTGACAAATGTGGCATTCACCTGCTCCTGCACGGCATTTTTCGCTTTTCCGGTAATCTTGGGTGCGATACCGTTCTTTTTCTCGTTTTCATAATAGTAAATGGTAGGATGATCCACTTCTCCGTCCAGGAATCCCAACATCTCCTGTGTGAAGTTCTCCGGAATGATCAATGCCGCATAGTAATCACTGTTCTTAACTCCTTCCAGGGCTTCTTCGGTAGTCCCCGGGAATACCCAGCCGATAGTGGTATTGGCCCCCAAAGCCTCCAACACACTGTCTCCTACATTCAGGGAAAGTCCCATGATCTCCGCTCCGGCATCATCGGAAGCCACCGCCACCTTCAGCTGACTGGTAGCTGCAGGTTCATAGGGATCCCAGTTGGAGAAAATATTGAACCATGCATACAGTGCCGGGAGAATACTCAGTCCCATAATAATAACAACTGCCACCACATTATTGCTGATCCGACGGATGTCGGTGGTAAATATTTTCCAGATGTTACGCATATTACTCGCCTTCCTCCCCGTCTTCTGTTTCTTGTATTTCTTCTGTTTCTTTTATTTCTTCTGCTTCGTCTTTTTTCTCTGTCACTTCTGCCTGTGTCTCCGCCGGGGAGTTCAGTCCCTCACCGATCATTTCCCGGGTCTTGCGGATGATCTGTGCCGCTCTGTCAAAATCCGCAGGGGTTACTGCTTCGATCGTTCCCTCTTCCCCCTTTAGTTCCATGATCTTTTCCTGCAAGTTATGATCCATATATTCCACAACGATCAGATAGATCGACAGGGCGAACAGTGACACGATCCACAGGATCAGGAAGATCACTTTATTGCTGCCGGTCAGGAACAACAATGCCAGGAAAAACAGGGGCACGATCCAGATGCACTTCAGACCGATCTTGATTCTTTTTCTGTTTTTTTCATGAAGGGTCTGCTCATAGTCCAACACCTTCTGAAAAATCTCTTCGTAGTCTCTTTCCATGAAATTTCCTTTCTGTCCTACTTTCTGTCTTATTTTCTGCCTTACTTTCTGCCTATTCGGTACTTCATTCGCAAAACCGCTCCTGCGGAGCTTTCCTTTTGCAATGTTTACATGGCTCCGAATAGGCATCACATGAGTTCCGTGTCTTCCATTCTCTCTTCCACAAAGTGATTCAGTTTGACGAAAGGGATCCGGATCACCAGGCCGATCAGCAGGCCCTCCAGCATAAACAGGATCAGCTTTGCCAATGCTTCCATATAGGCCGTTCCGTACATTCCCGCCAGCGCCTCACGCATTGCCGTAATGGCATAGGGGAATGGGAAAAAGATATATATTTTCTGATAAGTATCCGGCAACAGTTCAATCGGGAACGTGCCGCTGGATCCCGCGATCTGCAATACCATGACAATGACGCAGACAGCCTTACCCACATCTCCGAATGCCAGTGTCAACGAATAGATCAACAGGGAAAATGCAGTTGCCGTAAAGCTTGCCGCCAGGAAAAACAATGCCGGCTCCACAATATTGACCTTCAGCAGCCACAGATCTCCCGCTACGATAATGGCTGCCTGAATCTGTGCCAGCAGGAAAAACAGCAGATATCTGCCGAAATACAACTGATAACTCTGTGCATTTTCCAATCCTTTCGGAGAGGATTTTACTTTCACCAGTGCCACCAGTATCGTAGACCCTACCCAGATGGCCAGTGTAGAATAAAACGGAGTCATAGCGGATCCGTAGGTGGCCACAGGATATATGGCAACAGTCTCCATGGTCACCGGAGATGCAAAATAAGCTCCCAGGCTATCCGGGTCACCGCCCAGGAAACGCACCAGAATATCCATCATTTCTTCTTCGGAAGCACCTTCCAGCTGTTCCGTCAGGTCTGTCAGTTTGTCGCTGATGCTGTCTACCACGCTCTGAATCTGGCCAAGGCTTTCACTGGTGCCGTCCACTGCGTCGCCTACGCCTTCCATGACCACACCCACATTTTTCACCGTGTTACTCAGAGTATTTACCAGTCCGGTCACCTGATTCAGGGAATCTGTCATATTGGTCAGTACTCTCTGCATCTGCGGTACCAGGTTATTTTTATAAATGCCCTGCATATTGCTTACATTATTTTCGCAGCTGTCGATAACGCTCTTCAGGTTATTCATGGCATTGTTGACATTGACTTTTGCCTTCTCCGCCGCCTGCTCATCCGTAGCTTCCAGCACACTGCCCACCACGGTGTTCATCATATCCAGTTCCTTCTGCATTGCCTTCAGTGCCTCAATGGCCGCGTCAGAAGCCGCACTTCCTCCATTGCCGCCGGCACCTGCGTTGCCTCCGGAGACAGAAGCATCCCCTCCGGAGACGCTGCCCTGTAATTTCTGCTGCAACAGTACTGCCAGCAGATCATTCACCTGTCCGTTCAGGGTATTGGTATCCCTCGCCACTTTGTTCAGATCTTTGGTCATCTGCGCTGTATCATCCGCCAGTTTACTGGCATCCAGCGTCTTTTTCATATTTTCCAGGGAATTGTTGATATTTGCCATGGAAGTATCAATATTATTGCTGAAATCAGCCAGCGTGTCCCGGGTCGAAGACAGATTCTGACTGCTCTGGTTCAGGCTGGCAGTCGTCGCATCCAGTTTCTTCTGCATTGCCGGGATTTCATAATTTACATGGGTGATCGCAGCTTCCAGTCGGGTATTTCCCGCGCGGAAGGAATCGATCATCGCGCTGTATTCTTTCAGATTGTCGTTTAGTTCCGCGAGATCTGCACGGAATTCATCCACGTAACTGCCGCCCTGCACCTGCGCCGATACGGAATTGCTCTCTTCAAAAATGGTAGTGGCTGCCACTTTAATAAATGTCTCGTTAATGGTATTCTGCAGCGTTCCCGCTACCGTATCCGTGATCTTCGTAGCAATGGCATTGCTCTTTTGATTCTGATAATAGATCAGCGCCGGATTCTCGAAATCATCCGAAAATGCATTATACATGCTGTATGTAAACTTATCGGTGATCACAATAGCAGCATAATATTTTCCTGACTCCACACCCTCTTTTGCTTCTTCCTCTGTGTCCGGAAAAATCCATTTTACGCTGGTATTAGAATGCAGACTCTCCAGAACGGATTCTCCCATATTTACCACGGAACCGTCCTTTAACGTATAGTCCTGATCCAATGACACCACTGCTACGGGAATCCCGCCGGTATTGGCATAAGGATCCCAGTTGGCAAAAATATTAAACCAGGCATACAGTGATGGGATCACGCACAACCCAATAATTATGATCAGTGCAAAAGGCTGCTTCACTAATTGTTTGACATCTTTTGTGAAAATTTTCCAAATATTTTTCATCCGACTTCTATAGACTCCTCATGTGTATCTGTATTATATTACTGATTCATGCGCTGTTCAGCTTCGCATACCCCCAGCAACAGAAAAAAGAAAGGGGTATTCAATACCTGCTGAAAGCTGATCAGGGAATGCATTCCATAAGTAAAAAGCAACATGATCGCCATGGAATTTCTGCGGTATTTCCGCAATGCGGTAAGAAATACGGCTGCATAAGCAGCAGTTCCCAGTACCCCCAGGTTGATCAACGTGGTAAGCCATTCATTGTGTGCATTCGTAAAAATCGAACCGGCAAAATAGCCTTTGTCAAATAGTACCGTGCCTCCCGGTAACACCTGTTCCAAATAAGCTGCAAAGCAATCCGGTCCGACCCCCAGCAGCTTATGCTTAAGATCGCCACGGCAGAAACCCTGCCATGCCATCTGCCATAACATTCCCCGGCGATTGCCCCATTCCGCAAAATCGCTGCCCTGCAGTTTCAAAATATACCATATTATCACACCCGCAGCCAACAACAGACTGCCGCACAGTGCTCCGATCTGTAGCGCCCTCTTTTTCTTTTCCGGAAGAGCATAATGTATCCCACAGAATAACAGACACACTACTGCAAGCAGAAACCATCCCTGCCATACTGCCATTTTTCTTGCAATACCATCCTGTAATAAAATATCATAGGTTCCCCGGGATTGCATCACCTTTCCCCACAATAACATTCCAACGCAGGCTCCGGACAACAGGACAAGCAACGGCTCCCAAAGTCCATTTTTTTTACGACTGCTCCAAAAACATATCCACAGTGTTACACATACCACCATCACACCGCCGTCACTTCCCTGTAAAAACAACATCATCACCACAAGGACATTACCGCCTCCAAGCAAAATGGAAGCAGCTCTTCTCCCCTCTTCCGCAGCCTTACAAAAAAGTGACAGTGACAGAGGAAGCATCACACTGTAATACCCGCTGAGCCAGTTATTATTTCCCAAAGTACTGAGCATATGTGTATATTCCCAGTCCCCTACCACATAGCCCTTCAGCAGTCCCAGAGGATCATAACCCAATTTTTGGAACAATCCTATGAGTGCCACTATGACAGACGCTGCTTCTCCCAGATATAAAATCCGGATGCATTGTCCGCTGTAATCCGCTGCCATCAGAAATCCGCCTACCATCAGGCAGATGGTGACAGCGCCCATGTACCATTCCCGTTCTCCGGCCCAGGCGGTCCTTCCGTAAGAACTACAAATGGCAGACAATAATGCGCAAAATCCATATAAGCAGACGGCCGTCACAACACTATGCTCTCTGCACCATCTGATTATTTTTCCCCCGGTTTTTCTCATATACATACCGGAACTACTGCTGTTTTCCATCCGGCAGCTTCTTACCACAGCGATGATCTGTACCGCCAGACAAATCCCCATACAGATCAGAGAGATATTGCGATATAAATAATATTTGCTATCGCCCAATTTGTCATATCCATTTCCGGGAATATAGTACAGCGGCAACACGACCAGAACGGCAGCCATATAGATCTGACATACTGTTTTCAGAAATTCCTCTCGCCGATTCTCCATTCCTGCCCGTCTCCTTTGTGCCACAGCCTCATAACTACTTGAATTGTAAGCGTTTCTCCCCCTTCTGTCAAACCGTTTACTCTTTACAAAATTGTAAAATTGTATATTAAATTGAGAGTTAGTTGAATACATTGGCAAAATCCACGAACTCCCGGAGCATGCGATACACATGTCTCGATGTAAGGTCTCCGGATGTGAATTTTCTACGAAAAGTGATGAGTAGTTCTCGTCATGACGGGGCCGCCTACAGTCGACATCCATGTCGACAATCGGCTGACGCGGACATCGTGTCCGCTTTCCCCCTGTCTTTCAGCACTTTTCTAGAAAATATCAACATCCTCCGACAAACATCTTCGACATGGCACCGCATATTCCGGGAGTTCTGCATTTTGGAAAGCTTTCAAAAAACCAGTAGCCCCGGCTGGGTATAAGAATAAGCAGACCGTAAGCAGACGTCGGTACTTAGCGAGGGTACTTTCCTCGCTTATGTACCGCTACGCTCTGCGACAGAGCGCGAGCGTGTCGCGTTTCTTATACCCTGCCAAGGGCTACGGAGATTTGAAAACAGATTCATTAACTAACTCTCAATTTATCGATAGAACTCCACTAGGGAATCCAGCTTCGCCGACATATTCATCATCATGGCATCCAACACAGTGATGGCGGTCATGCATTCCATGACGACGACAGCTCTGGGGACGATGATGGGATCGTGGCGTCCGCGGATGGTAAGCTCGGTATTTTCACCGGAGCGGTTCACGGTCTGCTGGGGGCGGAAGATGGAAGGAGTGGGTTTCACATAAGCACGGACAATGATAGGACTGCCGTCACTCATACCTCCTAAAATACCGCCGGAATGATTGCTGATCTTTGTGACTTTGCCGTTCTCCATGCGGAAGGGATCGTTATTCTCACTGCCGGTATGGCGGGAAGCTTCTGCACCATCGCCAATCTCTACGGCTTTCACGGCACCGATAGACATGATAGCTTTCGCGAGGTTGGCATCCAGCTTCTCGAACACCGGATCTCCGATGCCTGCGGGAAGTCCTTCGACAAGACATTCCATGCAACCGCCCACGGAATCGCAGGCTTCTCTTGCCTGCTGCAGATAAGCACAGGCTTTTTCATCAGCTTCTGCATCCGGCATGGCAGTGATCGTGGAGCGGGCAGTAGTACGGTTGAACTTTGTCAGATCCGCATCTACGGGACCGATGGAGCGGGTATAGGCGAATACGGTAATGCCCATCTGCTCTAAGATCTTCGCAGCAATGGCTCCGGCAGCCACGCGTCCGATGGTCTCACGACCGGAGGAACGTCCGCCACCCCGGTAATCCCGGAAACCGTATTTGGCATCAAAACAATAATCCGCATGGCCGGGACGATAATTCTCTGCGATCTCCGTGTAATCAGCAGAGATCTGAGAGGTATTACGTACCATCAGGGAGATAGGAGTACCGGTAGTCTTTCCTTCAAAGATGCCGGAGAGAAGCTCCACCTGATCGGCCTCTTTACGCTGAGTGGTAATGGCACTGGTGCCGGGTTTACGTCGGTCTAAGTATTTCTGTATATCTTCCTCGGAGAGAGGCAGTCCTGCGGGACAGCCGTCTACGACGACACCCAAAGCTTTCCCGTGGGATTCTCCCCAGGTAGTGATCTTGAAAATGTTTCCCAATGTTGAACCGGCCATGGCAGTTCTCCTTTTCCAACCGTTCAGCACCCACCCATACATTCGCAAAGACGCACGATGAATCGTGCTTTCTTGCTGCTATGCAGCTCATTTTGTTCATTATGGGGCGGTGACTCGAATAGTTACCTTTTTATCATAGATTATACGTAATTATTGAAAAAATCGCAACTTTTTTATAGAAAAAGGATGCAACGGAATATAAAGTATGCTATCATATTATATAGTTGCTAACGGGAAGTAAAAGGTCGAATATACAAATGGAAAAAACAACGGAAGAGAAAGCCAGGGCAAAACTTCTGAAATTTGGGAAAAAGAACCGATGGAACAGGGCGGTAGCAGTACCGCTGCTGTTTTTTGTGATGCTTTTTTTTCATGTCTGTAATTATTGCAAGAATAATGGAAAACGTTTTGCCGTGATGGCGGGAACTTTCTTCCTGTTTGCGGTATACAGCAGTTTTTCATTCCCGGCGTTTATTACAGAGGATGCGGGGAATGACTATGAATTGAAAAATGCCGAGACTGCTGACATCTCTCTGGCGGAGGAGAAGGAACCGGATATGGCGGGGCTGGAACTCTTAGAGGATGAGGATGTTCTGGAACAGTCGGATTACAACAGTATTTCCCACGGCTATGCACTGGTGGACAAATACGATGCCTCCGATATTTTACGGGCTTCAGAGGAAATTGTGAGTGAAAATGCCCGGGAGACCGGAACAGGCAGTGATGCGCGGGAGACTACAGAACAGCAGGAATTCCGCTCCGACGACTGGAGACTGGTTCTGATCAACAAGCAGAACTCCATTCCGGAGGATTATACGTTCCAACTGGGCACCATCAGGGGTTCCATGCAGTGTGACAAGAGAATCTTAGAAGACCTTCTTGCCATGCTGGAAGCAGCGGAAGAGGATGGTGTGAACCTGACGATCTGCTCGCCTTACCGGGATCTGGAGTATCAGCAGATGTTGTTCAACCGGAAGATCAAGCGCTATATGAACCGCGGAATGTCCTATATGGAAGCTTATCAGCTGTCCAGCCAGGCAGTGACGGTACCGGGAGCCAGTGAGCATCAGATCGGACTGGCACTTGATATTGTATGTAACAGTTATATGTCCCTGGACGAGGGCTTTGGAGACACAAAAGCCGGAAAATGGCTGGCAGCCAACAGCTGTCGTTTTGGATTTATTCTGAGATATCCTAAGGGGAAGGAAGATATCACCGGGATCGAGTATGAGCCGTGGCATTTCCGCTATGTAGGGAAAACTGCTGCGCCTGTGATCATGGAACAGGGCATAACATTAGAAGAATTCTGGGAGGAATATGTAGAAGATGTATCGATTGATTAAACAGGAAGGACGCGCCAAAAGAGGAGAATTTACCACAGTGCATGGCGTGATCCAGACCCCTGTATTTATGAATGTGGGAACGGTAGCGGCGATCAAGGGTGCCGTATCCACAGCAGACTTAGAGCAGATCGGAACCCAGGTGGAATTATCCAACACCTACCATCTGCATGTCAGACCCGGTGATAGGATCATCAAACAGATGGGCGGACTTCACAAGTTCATGTCCTGGAACAAGCCGATCCTGACAGATTCCGGTGGATTTCAAGTCTTTTCCCTGGCGGGACTGCGTAAGATTAAGGAAGAGGGTGTCACCTTCCGTTCCCATATTGACGGGCATAAGATCTTCATGGGACCGGAGGAGAGCATGCAGATCCAGTCAAATCTGGGATCTACCATTGCCATGGCTTTTGATGAGTGTGCTCCCAGTAAGGCGGACCGGATGTATGTACAGAATTCCGTGGAGCGTACTACCAGATGGCTGCAAAGATGCCAGGTGGAGATGAAACGCCTGAACAGTTTAGAGGATACTGTGAACCCGCATCAGCTGTTATTCGGTATCAATCAGGGTGCCATCTATGAAGATATCCGTATTGAGCATGCCAAGCGGATCGCTGAGATGGACCTGGACGGTTATGCGGTAGGCGGTCTGGCAGTTGGCGAAACCCACGAGGAAATGTACCATATTCTGGATGAAGTGGTACCTTATCTCCCGGTGAACAAACCAACCTACCTTATGGGCGTGGGTACCCCGGCTAATATTCTGGAGGGCGTAGAGCGCGGTGTTGATTTCTTTGACTGTGTATATCCGACGAGAAACGGACGCCATGGACATTTATATACCAACCATGGAAAAATTAATCTGTTCAATGCAAAATATGAGCTTGACAGCAGACCGATTGAAGAAGGCTGCGGCTGTCCGGCCTGCCAGAGATACTCCAGAGCTTATATCCGTCATCTGTTAAAAGCGAAGGAGATGTTGGGCATGCGTCTTTGTGTACTCCACAATCTGTATTTTTATAATACCATGATGACGGAGATCCGTGATGCCTTGGATGCAGGCCGCTTTGCAGAATATAAAAGACACAAGCTGGATTCCATGGCTACACCGTTAGAATAAGCTGTAACTGTCGGAGTTTAGAGTTATTTCATACAATTTTATGCAAAAAGACTTGCCCCTTAAGCTATTTTTGTGTATCATACTTACTTGTACAGAAAGTTTTACAGGCGTAACACGCCGGAATGGAGGAACAAATGGGTATTTTATTAACTGAGTCAGAGGCTGCTGCAGCAGGTTCCGGAACCAGCATGATCGTTATGCTTCTTGTATATGCAGTATTGATCGGTGCAATGTGGTTTTTCTTTATGAGACCGCAGAAGAAGGAACAGAAGAGAGTAGCTGCAATGCTGTCCAACTTAGAGACAGGTGACTGCGTTCTGACCACTTCCGGTTTCTATGGTATCATTATTGATATTACTGATGATACCGTTATCGTAGAGTTCGGTAATAACAAAAACTGCCGTATTCCTATGGAGAAATCTGCCATCAGCAAGGTTGAGAAGGCTGGAGAGAACTAAGAAGCAGTGAAAAAGGAGCAATGCCGGGATAAGGTATTGCTCCTTTTTACGTGTATGACACACTTGATAATTTGATCTATTTTAATGTGCATAATTGCATTTATGTTAATTTTCAATGTTGAAATTTCATATAGTATCAGTTATTATGAAATAAGTATTTTACGTTAAAATACAGGAAATATCACAGGAAACGAGGAAAATAACACTATGGAGTTACATATTACCTGTATTCCCGGTGACGGCATCGGACCGGAGATCGTCAGGGAGACGAAAAAAGTTTTAGACAAAGTTGCGCATAAATATGGTCATAAAATGATCTATAAGGATATTTTAATGGGTGGAGCTTCCATTGATGTCCATGGAGTCCCTCTGACAGAGGAAGCTATTGCGGATGCCAAAGCGGCAGATGCGGTGCTGATGGGATCCATTGGTGGTAATACCACCACTTCCCCCTGGTACAAATTACCTCCCGAGAAGCGCCCGGAAGCAGGACTTCTGGCAATGCGCAAGGCGTTGAATCTGTTTGCTAATTTAAGACCGGCAGTACTCTATGATGAGCTGGCAGCGGCGTGTCCGCTGAAGGAGGAGATCAGCAAAGCGGGATTTGATATGCTGATCATGAGAGAATTGACCGGCGGACTTTATTTCGGTGAACGCAGGACCATCGAAGAGAACGGCGTGAGAAAAGCTATCGATACCCTGACCTATGATGAGAACGAGATACGCAGGATCGCCATCAAAGGCTTTGATATTGCCAGAAAGCGCAGGAAAAAGGTAACCAGCGTGGATAAGGCTAACGTATTGGATTCTTCCAGACTGTGGAGAAAGGTTGTGGAGGAGGTAGCAAAGGACTATCCCGATGTGACACTGGAACATATGCTGGTAGACAACTGTGCCATGCAGTTGGTGAAGGATCCCGCACAGTTTGATGTGATCCTGACAGAGAATATGTTCGGAGATATCCTCTCTGATGAGGCAAGTATGGTGACCGGTTCCATCGGAATGTTAGCCAGTGCCAGTTTGAATGATACAAAGTTCGGCCTCTACGAGCCCAGCCACGGATCCGCTCCGGATATTGCCGGTAAAGATATTGCAAACCCTATCGCCACTGTATTAAGCGCGGCTATGATGCTTCGTTACAGCTTTGATCTGGACGAAGAAGCAGATGCTATCGAGGCAGCGGTGAAGAAAGTATTGCAGGACGGCTTCCGCACCGGTGATATCATGTCTGAGGGCTGCACGCGGGTAGGATGTACCGAGATGGGCGACCTTTTGGCAGAGAGAATCTGATGCCATTTGCCCCGGAAGCACATTTATCCGGTATAGAAAAATAAGGAAGAGAAAGAGAGATATAATTATGAGAAGTGATTCCGTTAAGACAGGAACTGCCCAGGCACCTCACAGAAGTCTGTTCAATGCCCTGGGATTTACCGAAGAAGAGAGAAGACGCCCCATGATCGGTATCGTCAGCTCCTTCAATGAGATCGTACCCGGACACATGAATCTGGATAAGATCACAGAAGCTGTAAAAATGGGCGTAGCCATGGCAGGTGGTATGCCGGTAGTATTCCCCGCCATCGCTGTATGTGACGGTATTGCCATGGGACATGTGGGAATGAAGTATTCCCTGGTGACCAGAGATCTGATCGCCGACAGCACCGAGTGCATGGCTATGGCACACGGATTTGACGGTCTGGTATGTATTCCCAACTGTGACAAGAATGTTCCCGGACTTTTGATGGCGGCAGCCAGAGTGAATATCCCTACTATCTTTGTATCCGGCGGTCCCATGTTAGCCGGACATGTACACGGACAGAAGAGAAGCTTATCCTCTATGTTCGAGGCAGTGGGAAGTGTGGCAGCCGGTACCATGACTATGGATGAACTGGCTGAGTTCGAGGAAAAGGTATGTCCTACCTGCGGCTCCTGTTCCGGTATGTATACAGCGAACTCCATGAACTGTCTGACCGAAGCCATTGGTATGGGACTTCGCGGCAACGGTACGATTCCCGCCGTATATTCCGAGCGTATCCGTCTGGCAAAGCATGCCGGCATGAAGATCATGGAACTGGTAGAGAAAAATATCCGTCCCAGAGACATCATGACTCCGGAAGCCTTCAGAAATGCCCTGACTGTGGATATGGCACTGGGATGCTCTACCAATACCATGCTGCATCTGCCCGCTATCGCAAGAGAAGCAGGTGTGGAACTGAACCTGGAGATCGCCAACGAGATCTCTGCCAAGACTCCGAATCTGTGTCATCTTGCACCTGCCGGTCCTACTTATATGGAAGACCTGAACGAAGCAGGCGGTGTCTATGCGGTAATGAATGAACTGTCCAAAAAGGGACTTTTGAACCTCGACTGCCTGACTGCCAACGGTACGACCGTAGGAGAGAATATCAAGAATTGTGTCAACAAGAATCCGGAAGTTATCCGTCCTGTGGAGAACCCCTATTCCCAGACCGGCGGTATTGCCGTATTGAAGGGCAACCTGGCACCGGACAGCGGCGTGGTCAAGAGATCTGCTGTGGCACCGGAGATGCTGGTGCACGAAGGCCCTGCCAGAGTATTTGATTGTGAAGAAGATGCGATTGATGCTATCAAGTCCGGTAAAATCGTCGCAGGCGATGTAGTAGTGATCCGCTATGAAGGACCTAAGGGCGGTCCCGGCATGAGAGAGATGCTGAATCCCACCTCTGCCATTGCAGGCATGGGACTTGGCTCCAGCGTGGCACTGATCACCGACGGACGTTTCTCCGGAGCTTCCCGTGGTGCATCCATTGGACATGTGTCTCCGGAGGCAGCAGTGGGTGGCCCGATCGCACTGGTAGAAGAGGGCGATATCATCCGCATCAACATTCCGGAGAACAAACTGGATGTACTTGTCTCCGACGAAGAACTGGCAGCCAGAAGAGCAAAATGGCAGCCCAGAGAGCCTAAGATCACGACCGGCTACCTGGCAAGATATCATGAACTGGTGACCAGCGGCAACCGCGGTGCGGTACTGGAAGCACCTTCTCAGAAGAATTAAGCAATCATTAAAATAACCGGAGGGATTTTGAAATGCAGTTAACGGGATCGGAAATTCTGGTAGAATGTCTGAAGGAGCAGGGGGTAGATACCGTATTCGGTTACCCCGGCGGAGCAATCCTTAATATTTATGACGCACTATATAAGCACAGTGGGGAGATCAAACATATTCTGACTTCGCATGAACAGGGAGCGGCACATGCGGCGGACGGCTATGCGAGAGCTACGGGAAAAGTAGGTGTCTGCATGGCTACCAGCGGTCCCGGCGCCACGAATCTGGTCACCGGTATCGCTACGGCTTACATGGATTCTGTACCGATGGTAGCGATCACCGCCAACGTTACCTTGCCTTTACTCGGTAAGGACAGCTTCCAGGAGGTGGATATCGCCGGCGTGACCATGCCCATTACGAAGCATGGTTATATTGTGAAAAATGTGGAGATCCTGGCTGATACCATCCGCAAGGCATTCCACATCGCCAGAAGCGGAAGACCCGGCCCTGTCCTGATCGATATTACGAAGGATGTGACGGCAGCTACCTGTGAGTACACGCCCATGACGATTCAGCCGGAGGAGAGAGTGACCCGTTACACCAGGGAAGAATTGATGCTGGTAGCAGAGATGATCCACAAGGCGAAAAAACCGTACATCTATCTGGGTGGCGGAGCCATCATTTCCGAGGCTAGTGCTGAGGTGGCAGAATTTGCAGAGCTGATCGATGCACCGGTATGTGATACTCTGATGGGTAAGGGAGCCTTTGATGGAAAAAGTGAGCGCTATACCGGCATGATCGGCATGCATGGTACCAAGACTTCGAACCTTGGAGTCAGCGAATGTGATCTGTTGGTGGCACTGGGAGCCAGATTCTCCGACCGTGTGACCGGTAACCCGAAGAAGTTCGCGGAGAATGCAAGGATCATCCAGCTGGATGTGGATGCTGCGGAGATCAATAAGAATATTCGCGTGGACGCTTCTCTGGTAGGAGATCTGAAGAAGACTCTGACAGAATTAAATGCCTGTCTGTCCAAACAGGAACATCCGGAGTGGATGGCACATATAACGGAGCTGAAGGAAAAATATCCCCTGAAATACGATGACGAAAATCTGTCCTGCCCTTATATCATGCAGGAGATTGACCGTGTAACGAACGGAGAAGCCATCATCACCACAGACGTGGGACAGCATCAGATGTGGGCGGCACAGTATTATCATTATACGAAGCCCCGTACCTTCCTGTCTTCCGGAGGATTAGGTACCATGGGTTACGGTCTGGGAGCCTGCATCGGTGCGCAGATCGGACAGCCGGATAAGGTCTGCATCAACATTGCAGGCGACGGATGCTTCCGCATGAACATGAACGAACTGGCTACTGCCAGCCGTTACAACATTCCCATCATCCAGGTGGTCATCAACAACCAGGTGCTGGGCATGGTAAGACAGTGGCAGACACTGTTCTATGGGAAACGCTATTCCCAGACAGTACTGAAGGATAAGGTGGATTTCTGCAAGGTGGCAGAAGGACTGGGCTGTACCGCCATCCGCGTGACCAAAAAGGAAGAAGTGGCACCCGCTATCGAGAAGGCCATTGCCCTGAAGGCACCGGTAATGATCGAGTGCATGATCCCGGAGGATGATAAGGTATTCCCCATGGTTCCGGCAGGAGCCCCCATCAGCGAAGTATTTGACGGAGATGATTTGAAAAGGCAGTCCTGATGAATAAGACGACGAAGAGATTACTTTTTGCGGTGCTGATATTACTGCTGTTTCTGCTGACAGTATATTTTGTACTGGCATTATACTACAGGGAAGGTTTTTCTCTGAATACCTGGATCAACGGAGTATACTGTACCGGGAAAACGGTGGAAGAAGTGAATTCGGAGCTTTTGTCACATACAGAAGCTCCGGATGTTGTCATCGTGGATAAAGCGGGAGAGAAATACACGATCACTCTCGCTGATGTGGATTATCACGCGGACTTTAGCAGCGCACTGGAAGCATACAGACAGGAACAGAATCCTTATCTGTGGGTGGACAATGTTCTGTTTCATTCCAGGCGGACCCTGGCACCTGCGGTGACTGTGGATGAGGAGGCGCTTCGCAGAGCCTACAACGCCCTGGATTTCGTACAGACGGAACAGAAGAGAATAAAAGATTACAGCCTTACCAGGGATGCGGAGGGTGCCTATGTCTTCACGGACGGACTGAGCGACCGTATCGATCTGGAGAAGGCTTTTTTGGCGTTAAAACAAATCGTGGAGAATGGGCAGGAAACACTGAATCTGCAGGAGAGCGGATGTTACTATGAGATAACACCGGATGAGAGTCAAAAAGCCCTGCGGAATCTGTGGAAAGAGATCGAGAGATTTCAGACCTGCGATATTGTCTACTGCTTTGGCGAAGAGAGACATCCGGTGACAGCAGCAGACTGTGCTTTTTTTCTGACAGCGGAGAACGGACTGCCGGTGCAGGATGAGAAGGGAAGCTTTGTACTGGACGAGGAGGCTGTGACGGCGTATGTGCAGAGCCTGGCGGAAGAATATGACGGCTATGGACGAACCAGACAGTTTCACAGTACCCGTGGGGATGTGATCACCATCGATGGCGGAACCTATGGCAGCAAGATGGACCGGAAAAAGGAGACTGCCTACCTGCTGGAGCATCTGCTGGATCCCGGTGTACATACAGGCACGCCGCAGTCACATATACCTAGTTATGAGAGAGAAGCCTTCTGCTATGGGAAAAATGATATTGGTGACACCTATATCGAAGTGGATATGACAGAACAGAAAATGTACTATTACGAAAAAGGTGTATTGAAGCTGGAGACGGAGATTGTGACAGGCAATATGCGGCGGCGCATGGGAACACCGGAAGGCGTCAATTTTGTCTATAATAAGCAGAAAAATCGTGTCTTACGGGGACCGGGGTATGCATCTCCTGTGAAATTCTGGATGCCTGTGAAGGGCGGTATCGGTATTCATGACGCCGGATGGCGCAAAGAATTCGGCGGGGACATCTATCAGACTGCCGGTTCCCACGGCTGTATCAATACACCAAAGGACAAAATGGAAGAATTGTTTGATTGCGTGCAGATCGGCACCCCTGTCGTAATGTTTTATTAATGGCACAGACATTTTCAGACAAATTGTCCTTGATAGACGAACAAATTGAAAATAATTTAACAATGTAGTTGACTAAAGCAAATGAAAAGCTTATTCTATACCTATGCTTTTTATAAAAAATTTAGAAAATATCGAGGAGGTCTTTGAAAATGGCAAGAGTGTATAACTTTTCCGCAGGCCCTGCAGTACTCCCTGAGGAGGTATTACAGGAAGCAGCCGATGAAATGCTGGATTATAGAGGAACCGGCATGTCCGTAATGGAGATGAGCCATCGATCTAAAGCCTATGATACGATCATTAAGGAAGCGGAAGCTGATCTCAGAGAGCTGATGAATATCCCGGACAACTATAAGGTACTGTTTTTACAGGGTGGTGCGAGCCAGCAGTTTGCCATGATCCCCATGAACCTGATGAAGAACCGTGTGGCAGACTACATCGTAACCGGTCAGTGGGCGAAGAAGGCATACCAGGAGGCTTCCCTGTACGGTAAGGCAAATAAGATCGCTTCTTCCGAGGATAAGACTTTCTCTTATATTCCCGATTGCTCCGATCTGCCCATCAGCGAGGATGCAGATTACGTGTACATATGCGAGAATAATACTATTTACGGTACGAAATTCAAGACCCTGCCCAATACCAAGGGTAAGCCCCTGGTTGCAGATGTATCCAGCTGCTTTTTATCCGAGCCGGTAGATGTGACAAAATACGGTGTGATCTATGGCGGCGTACAGAAAAATATCGGACCTGCTGGTGTGGTTATCGTAATTATCCGTGAGGATCTGATCACCGAAGATGTACTTCCCGGTACACCGACCATGCTTCGTTATAAGATCCATGCAGATGCGGATTCTCTGTACAATACGCCTCCCGCATACGGCATCTATATCTGCGGCAAGGTATTTAAATGGCTGAAGAAGATGGGCGGTCTGGAAGCAATGAAGGAGCGCAATGAGAAAAAGGCGAAGATCCTGTATGACTATCTGGATGAAAGCAAGCTGTTCAAGGGTACCGTCCGCAAGGAAGACAGATCCCTGATGAATGTTCCGTTCATTACCGGAAATGAGGAGCTGGATGCCAAGTTCGTAAAAGAAGCAAAAGAAGCCGGTTTCGAGAACCTGAAGGGTCACAGAACCGTAGGCGGCATGAGAGCAAGTATCTACAATGCAATGCCCATCGAGGGTGTGGAGAAGCTGGTAGAGTTTATGAAGAAGTTTGAAGCGGAGAACGCTTAAGGGGGAGAAAAATGTTTCAGATCAATTGCCTGAATCCCATTTCCAAAGTGGGACTGGATCGTCTGACAGCAGACTATAAAGTAACCGATAATATGAATGACGCAGAGGGCGTTCTGGTCCGCAGTGCTTCCATGCATGAGATGGATCTGCCGGAAAATCTTCTGGCAGTAGCGAGAGCCGGTGCCGGTGTCAATAACATTCCTCTGGATAAATGTGCCCAAAAGGGTATCGTAGTATTCAATACTCCCGGTGCCAACGCCAATGGCGTGAAGGAACTTGTGATCGCAGGCATGCTGTTAGCTGCCCGTGATGTGGTAGGCGGTATCGAATGGGTCAAGGCATCCAAAGACAACGCTGACATTGCCAAAGCCGCAGAAAAAGAAAAGAAGAAATTCGCCGGTACGGAAGTAATGGGCAAAAAGTTAGGTGTCATCGGTCTGGGCGCTATCGGCGTTAAGGTGGCAAATACAGCAGTAAGTCTCGGTATGGAAGTCTATGGCTATGATCCTTATGTATCTGTCAATGCTGCTTGGAACTTAAGCCGTTCTGTCAAGCATGTGATGAATGTGGAAGAAATTTATGCAGACTGTGATTACATTACGATACATGTACCGCTTCTGGATTCCACAAAGGGTATGATCAACAAGGAAGCCATCAGCAAAATGAAAGATGGCGTGGTCCTGTTGAACTTTGCAAGAGATCTGCTGGCAAATGAGGCAGATGTCCTGGAGGCATTAAAGAGCGGCAAGGTAGCCCGTTATGTATCTGATTTCCCGAATCCTACGACAGCAGGACAGCCCGGCTGTATCGTGATCCCTCATCTGGGTGCAAGCACCGAGGAATCCGAGGATAACTGTGCGAAGATGGCTGTGGAAGAGATGATGGATTATCTGGAGAACGGCAATATCCGCAACAGCGTAAATTATCCTGCCTGTGACATGGGCGTATGCAGCCAGGCCGGAAGAATTGCCATTTTCCATAAAAATATTACCAATATGCTGAATCAGTTTACTGCAGTGATCGGTGAGAAGAATATCAATATTTCCGATATGACCAACAAATCCCGCGGTGAAGTGGCATATACCATGCTGGATATTGAAAGTGCGGCAACGCAGGATCTGGTAGAGGCTTTGCAGAAGATTGACGGTGTCTTCCGTGTACGTGTGGTAAAATAGAATATCAAATAAAACATGCAGGAAAGTTACAGACAGGCATTGGGTGGAATATATCCGGTGCCTGTTTTATTTTTCGCAAAAGCGTTGTATGCTATGAGGGAATCTGTTATACTTGGCATGGGCCAAAGACGTAAGCCACAAGAGAAAGAAGGAACAAAACAGATGAAATTTGATATGCATTGTCATACAAAAGAAGGATCTATGGATGGAAAGGTTCCTATTGACGATTTTATTGCGGAATTGATCCGCAAGGGTTTTGACGGTATGTTGGTCAGTGATCATAATTCATATAATGGTTACCGCGCGAGGAAACGAAACATCAAGGATCAAAAATATAAAGATTTTGTAGTGCTGAAGGGAATTGAATACGATACCATTGATGCCGGACATATCCTGGTGATCATGCCTGAGAATGTTAAGCTGAAAATTCTGGAGCTTCGGGGATTGCCGGTACAGATCCTGATCGATATCGTGCATAAGAACGGTGGGATATTAGGACCGGCACACCCCTGCGGAGAGAAATATTTAAGCTTCACCAATACCCTGAAGAAGCGAAATCAGATGGCTGTGATGAATCAGTTTGATTTCCTGGAAGGCTTCAATGCCTGTGAGAGTGTAGAGAGCAACCATTGCGCCAAGGTACTGGCGGAAATGTACGCGCTGCCAACCTTCGGTGGAAGCGATGCTCACAAAACGGACTGTATCGGTATGGCGTATACAGACATTCCGGAGCAGATCCACTGTGAATCCGATCTGATCCGGGCGGTGAAGCTTGGAGAAGGGATCAAATGCGGAGGATCTTATTACCGGGGTACTACCAAAGAGAAGATCGGAAAAGCCAATAATATTCTGGTGCAGTCCTTCTGGTTCTACAACAGACTGGGAAGCCTGTACCGGCATCACAGAAGAAAAACGGAAATGCATAAGATGGTATAGGTCCTCTGGACCTATACTTTTTTGTAACTATTCAGAAAAGCCTCGCAGAGGCGGTTTTGCGGATGGGGTTCTGAATAGTTACCTTTTTTACACAAATCGTAATCTAAGTTCATAAATTCTTAAGATGCTTTTACTATGGAAATAGGGTATAATATGCATAAATAAGTAAGCAATATGGAATGTTCCGTAGAACTTGCTATTAGGGCGAATCTTTAAGATTACAGACCACAATAAACGTAATTAAGAGGAGAGAAATATATGAGAAAAAATTTAAGGGGCAGAAAAGCAACCGCGATCGCACTGGCATCCGTTATGGCAATGTCACTTGCAGCCTGCGGTAAGCAGGATGGATCGAATCCGGGGGGACAGACAGAACAGAAGGAATATGTATATGTTCCCGAATATCTGGAGCTGGACGATAATACGAATTCCAGCTACAGTAACATGACAGTACAGGGGGATAAGCTGTATTATACAAATTACCAATGGGATGAAGCTTCCGGTGAGAGCAAGGTCGTGATTGGAGCTTATTCGCTGACAGACGGTTCCAGGGAGGACCTGCCGATCACCATTAATGCGGACGGCGGTGGAATCTATTCCATGCAGGCAGACGCAGAAGGTAATATTTATACTGCGGAATTTGAGTGGAATGCCACCGAAGGTGATGACGCTTATACACAGCAGACAACGGTATTGCACAAGTACGATGCATCCGGTACGGAGCTGATGGCACAGGATATCACGGACATCATGCAGCAGGATGAGAATAATTCTTATGTGGGCAGCATGTGCCTGGACGATCAGGGCAGATTTTATATCAGCTCTGATTCATTGATCCGGCTGTTTGGCAGTGACGGACAATTTCAGGGAGCTGTGCAGACGGACAGCCAGTGGATCCAGGGCATGGGAAAAGCAAAAGACGGCAAGGTATACCTGGCTTATTACGATCAATCCGGCAATGTGAAGCTATCGCAGATCGACTTTGACGGCAAAGCATTGGGACAGACGTACGATAACTTCCCGAACACGAACGGTAACGGAGCGTTATGTGCCGGAATAGAAAATGATCTCCTGGTGAATACGGATACTGCCCTGTATGATTATAGTCTCGCAGACCAGAAGACTACCGAAATATTGAACTGGCTGGATAGTGATATTAACGGCAGTTATGTCACATATGCCGCAGCCACCGCAGACGGTAAGATCCTGGCAGTGGTCAATGACTGGAATACAGGGGAAACTGACCTGGTGAAGCTGACCAAAACCAAGGCCAGTGAGGTGGCACAGAAGTCCCAGATCACGATCGGAACTCTGTATACCTCCCAGAGCCTTCAGGCAGCAGCCGTAGCCTTCAACAAGCAGAGTAATGAATATCATGTCAATATTAAAACATATATCGATGATAATAACTGGACCGAAACTTCCTGGGCGGATGGCATTACAGCCATGAACAATGATATTACTTCCGGAGCCGGGTGCCCGGATATCCTGGATCTGTCCAACCTGGATGTCAAGGAACTGGCTTCCAAGGGTGTATTTGAGGATATGACACCCTATCTGGAGAAGAGCAGTGTATTAAGCAAGGACGATTTCTTTGAAAATATTGTAGACAGTTATACCTTTGACGGAAAACTGGTGGGAATTCCGAAGAGCTTCACCTTAAACACAATCGTCGGTAAGACCTCCGAAGTAGGCGATAAGAAGGGCTGGACCATTGACGATATTATAGCCTATGCAGGCCAGCATGAAGGTGCTTCCCTGTTTGAGGGCATGACCAAGAGCGGTATGCTGTACACACTGTTAGCTTATGATCTGGACAGTTATATTGACTGGGAGACGGGAAAGTGCAGCTTTGATTCGGAAGATTTCCAGAAGGTACTGGAATTTGTCAATACCTTCCCCGAAGAGTATGACTGGCAGAATGACGACAGATCTACACCGGCGAAGATCCAGTCCGGTGAAGTACTGTTGAATATGACAGGCATCTATCAGCTGAACAGTATTCAGGAGGAGGAAGCTATGTTCGGTGAGCCGGTAACCTATATCGGATATCCTACCTCCGGCGGTGGCAGCGGTACTTATATGCAGGCCAGTGAGCTGTATGCGATTACCGCTAAATCCTCCAACAAGGACGGCGCATGGGCATTTATTGAGAATTACCTGAATCAGCCGTTTGATGATTTATATTCCTATGGACTTCCCGCCAGAAAGTCTGCACTGGATGATATGGTGGAGAAGGCGCTGAATGTGACATATATGACAGATGAAAACGGTGAGCAGATCCTGGATGAGAACGGGAATCCGATTCCGGAGAACGGTACTTCCGGCATCAGTTACGGAGACTGGGAGTACACCTATCACACTCCTACCGAGGAAGAGATCGATATCCTTAAAGATCTGATCAGCGTGGCTGAGCCTTCCAGCGCAACCGGTAATGATGAAATCACCAATATCATCACGGAGGAAGCAGAAGCATTTTTCAAAGGTCAGAAATCTGTATCGGATGTGGCGAATGTCATTCAGAGCCGTGTACAGGTCTATGTAAATGAAAACAGATAAGGAAAGGCTTGATTATTGTGAGCAGGCAGCAGGTGGATCAGAAGCGGAAGCAGCATCACAAATTAGATAAGAGAATGCGAAAACTGAAGAGAAGCTCGGGGCTTTTTATAGCCCCAAGCTTTCTTGGGGTACTTGCTTTCTTTTTTCTTCCTTTTCTGGTTGTGATATTTTACTCGCTGGTGGATAACCCTATCAGCATGAATTTTGTATTTTTAGACAACTTTGTAAGTGTAATAAAAAACGCGGCATTCCGTACGGCAGTGCATAATACAGTGGTATTTTCTGCAATTGCGGTGCCACTGGCCGTGGTTTTGTCCCTTCTTCTGGCAGTGGTACTGGAAGCAAAGCTTCCTTTCCGGAGTCAGTTCCGTACCTTTTTCTTAAGTCCCATGATGGTGCCGGTGGCATCCATTGTACTGATCTGGCAGGTATTGTTCCATTATAATGGTGCGGTCAATGATCTGTTGGGAGTATTCGGTGTGGAGAAGATCGACTGGCTGAAGTCTGGCTACTCCATTATTGTAATAGTGATCTTATTCCTATGGAAGAATCTGGGATATAATATGATCCTGTTTATGGCAGCACTTGCCAGCATACCCAGGGATCTTCTGGAGGTGGCGAGACTGGAAAACGCCACATCGTTACAGACCTTTTTCTACATTAAGATCCGGTATTTGTCTTCCACCTTTTTATTTGTGACGATCATGTCCCTGATCAGCTCTTTTAAGATCTTCCGTGAGATCTATCTGCTGACAACGGATTATCCTTACGATTCCATCTATATGCTGCAGCACTTCATGAACAATAAGTTCAAGAGTCTGGATTATCAGACGCTGTCTGCAGCAGCAATATTGATGTCTCTCGTCATGGTCGTGATCATCGGACTTCTGTTCGCAGTGGAAAATCATTTCGGAAAGGATGTGGAAGGCTGATGGAGCAGAAGATGAAAAAACCTGTTCCACCGGAGCTTAGAAGGGCGATCCGGTTCAAGAAGAGAAAGAAGATATATGAGAATATGCGCATCAGCATAGCAACAGTGATCGCAGCCTTTTTTGCCATACTGTTCCTGATGCCGATCGTTCTGACGATCACCAACTCTTTCATGTCATCTTCGGAGATATCAGCGAACTATGGTTCGGTATTTGCCACGAATGATAAGGGCGGCAAGGTCTATATTTCCGAAAAAGTGAATTTGAAATTTATTCCGGATATCGTATCCTTCAGCCAGTATACTACGGTACTTTTGAAAAGCCCGGAATATCTGCTGAAATTCTGGAATTCCGTGATCCTGGTGGGGCCGATCGTACTGTTTCAGCTGATCGTGGCATCGCTGGCGTCTTATGGATTCGCCAGGTACTCGGGGAAGCTGAGGTCATTGGTATTTTTCTCCTATGTGATATTGATGCTGATGCCGTATCAGGTAACGCTGGTACCCAATTATCTGGTGGCGGAAAAGCTGAATATATTAAATACGTACTGGGCCATCTGGCTGCCCGGGATCTTTTCACCCTTTGCAGTCTATCTGCTGACGAAGTTCATGAAGAGAATTCCTGTGGGAGTCATGGAAGCGGCACAGATCGACGGTGCCGGAGAGTGGCAGATTTATCGGCTGATCTGTATGCCGTTGTGCAAAGGGGCGCTGTGTTCCGCAGCCATCCTTGTATTTATCGATTACTGGAATATGGTGGAACAGCCTCTGATCCTGTTATCCGATGCGGAGATGCATCCCCTGTCCGTGTTCTTGAGCAAGATCAATTCCGGAGAGATCGGACTGGCATTCGCCGTGGCTACAATCTACATGGTACCCAGTCTTCTGGTATTTCTCTACGGAGAAGAATATCTGGTAGACGGAATTACCTACCAGGGCGGTGTCAAAGGCTAGGAACACTGATTTTTGATGATATACCGGCATGGATCCGACTGTCGGAATACAGATAGAAAGTGAAGTATAGAGGAGAAGCAAGATGAACGAGAACGGTGGAAAAAAGAGAAGAGAATGGGTAAAAAATGCAGCCATTATATTCTTGTCGGTAATGTTGGTGCTGACATTTTTCTCCAACACATTTATGAACTATTCCCTTCCGGAAGTGGCGGCACAATATGTACAGTCCGGCACCATTACGGCGAAGATCCGCGGAACCGGCACGGTGGAGAGCGGAGATCCCTATAATGTGAAGATAAATGAAACGCGTACCATCTCCAGCGTCCTGGTGAAGACCGGGGATAAGGTGGAGAAGGGAGCTCCCCTGCTGTTACTGGAGGATAAGGAAAGTAAGGAACTGACCGATGCCCAGGCAGCACTGGATAAGGCAATGCTGGATTTCGAACTGGCACTTCTGTCCGGGGATATTTCCAATACGGCCTATACAAATGTCCAGACCGGTCAGATAGCATCAGTAGGTACCTATCAGAGCCGGATCGTTGCGGCAGAGGCGGAGATTGACAAATGGCAGAAGCAGGTGGATGAAGCTACGACAGCTATCAATCAGTTAAAGACCGCACAGGTGAATGTGGATGCCGGCGGAGCTCCCGACACCAGTTCCGAACAGGCAAAAGTTGCAGAAGCCCAGGCAGCATTGAATAATGACTGGGTCAAGATCGCAAAGGATAAGATCAGTGAGTGGCAGACAGCCAAGGCAGCCTGCGATGCCACCATCGCAAAGTACAAGGAGGGAATATTAAGTTCCGTATCCGGAAATGACCGTCAGAATCAGGTACCTAAGGAAGAGTACGATGTGGCAGTGGTTAACAGTACAACCTATCAGAAACTGATCGACGAAAAACAGGCACAGATCAATGCAGATCCTGCAGCTGTGACAGCATATAATAATAAAGTGAATGCCCTGGCAGAAGCTAACAAAAAACTGGCAGAGAAGCAGAACAGCAAAACAAATGCCACCAGTTCCCTGACGGTACAGACCCAGAACTGGCAGAATGAACTGGACAGCAGAAATGCAAAGCTGAAGGCAGCACAGGACTTTAAGGCACAGCTATTGAAGGATATCTCCACAGAGCTGAATCTGGATTACCAGTTAGACAGCCTCAAGAAGCAGAGAGATCAGATTGCAAAATTGCAGGAGAATGCAGTAGGAGCCAGCATCGAAGCCCCCATTGCGGGTACCATTACCGGTGTAACAGTCAAGGCAGGAGACGAGGCACAGCCGGATACTGCACTGGTGACCATGCAGCCGGAAGGTAAGGGCTTTACCATGAGCTTCTCCGTGACCAATGATCAGGCGAAGAGACTTTCCGTGGGAGATAAGGCAGACCTGGTGAATTCCTGGAGATACAGTGATATGGATATTACCCTGGCCAGCATCAAGCCGGATACCACAGATCCCGGTCAGAAGAAGCTGCTGACCTTTGATATCACCGGAGATGAAGTGACACCCGGACAGTCCTTAAATGTATCCGTGGGACAGAAGAGTGCCAATTACGATCTGATCGTACCCAACAGTGCCATCCGTGAGGACAGTAACGGTAAGTTTATCCTGATCGTGGAATCCAAGAGCAGCCCCTTAGGTAACCGTTATGTGGCAACTCGTGTGGATGTGGAGGTACTGGCAAGTGATGACACCCAGTCCGCAGTGAGCGGAGCTTTATATGGCTATGAATTTGTCATTACGACATCTACCCAGCCGGTAGAGGCAGGAAAGCTGGTCAGACTGGCAAATAATTCATAAGCGTTTAATCTTACAGGAAGGAAGAAACAGACTATATGTTTCGGATGCAGATACAGAGTAAAAAAAAGTGCATATGGTATTGCAGTGCGGCAGTATCCTTCCTACTGTTCCTGCTATTGAATCTATGGTGTGATCATCTGGTCAATATGCAGGACGCCCAGCAGATGGCCGGACGCTGGAGTGAAAAAAAGGATGTGGCACAGATCAGCTGCTTTTTCTCCTCCAAAGCGGAAGTGACGGAGGATACCATTCAAAGCTTTGAATATTCACTGAAAAATGTGCTGCAGGAGGCCTCTATTACAGAGACCTCAGAGAATCCAAGTGCCAGACTCTGGGTGGATGCTTATAGCGCAGACGGTAAGATCACCCTGGTGAACGGAAGGAATACACTGGATGCCAATGCGATTGGGATCGGAGGGGATTTTTTCCTGTTCCATCCGTTAAAGCTGATCACCGGCTCCTATTTTTCCGGTAATGATCTGATGCAGGACTATTGTATCATCGATCAGGATGCGGCATGGCAGCTGTTCGGCTCCAATGATGTGGTGGGAATGACCGTATATATTGGCAATGTCCCGCACATTGTGACCGGAGTGGTACGCAGACCCCAGGGCAGAATGGAAAAGGCAGCAGGCTTAACTTCAACGGTAGTCTATGTATCTTATGAGACCCTGGAGGCCTATGGGACCAACAACGGTATCAATCATTATGAGATCGTGATGCCGAACCCTGTGGATGAGTTCGCCTACGGCAAAGTAAAAGAAGGGATCGGTATAGACGAGAAAAACGTCGAGATCGTGGAAAACAGCAGACGTTATTCCCTGCCCAACCGGATCAAAACAATCCTTGCCTTCGGAACACGTTCCATGAACGGCAAAGCCATCATCTACCCCTACTGGGAGAATCTGGCGAGAGGCTATGAAGACATTATTGCATTACTTACAGTATTTATGCTGTTTCTGTTATTATATCCGGTAGTGACCGTTATCTGGTGCTTTGTACACTGGTGGCGCCATAAGGGCTGGACTTTGAAGGATGTATGGCATACCGGTAAGGATAAGGCAGAGCGGGCTGTGGAACGCCGCAGGGAGAAAAAACACCCCCACAAGGAGAGGGATGTCCTGGAGGAACTGGAACGGGAGCTGGAGGAAGACCCTTATGCTGACAGTGAATTCTCCTGGCTGACGGATGAACCGGCGGAGGAAGCAGAGCCTGCGGATGCAGCTTCGGAAGAGCCGGAGAAAGCGCAGACAATGAAAATGCAGACGGAGGAACCGAAGACACCGGAGGAGACAAAAGAGGAACAGCAGTCGTAAAACAACAGACACAGACAAGAAAAGGAGAGGGAGAATGAAAAAGAAAGGGAAAAAACTGATCAGTATCGCGTTGACCGTGGCAATGATCGCAGGTCTGACTGCCTGTGGAAAGGGTAACGGCGGGAACGGAAACGGTGGCAGCAGTGCGGCCGATGCCAGCCTTGCAAAACAGTATGTATTTAAGGAACAGGCGCTGGATCTCAATATGGATTCAGACAATATGAATATTGATCTGCTGACCAAAAAGGGAGATACGATTTACCTTCTGTTTGAGACCTATGACTATTCCGAGAACGGCAGTCAGAGTAAGCTGCATCTTGCTACAATGAAGCAGGACGGTACCGTCATCGACACCGTAGAACTGCCTATGTGGAAGGAAGGAGAGGCTCCGGCGACTCCGGCACCTGCACAGGACGGTGAGGATCCTGTAGATACACCTGCGGATGGAGCGGACGGAAGTGAAGCAATGCCGCTTACAGAGCAGGAGACCAGCACACAGGATATTACGGCAGCGGATATGCATGTGGTAGATGCACCGGCAGGGAACAGCAGTTATACTTACACATCGCTCAACAATTGTACGGTCGGTTCGGATGGGAATGTTTACGGAATACGTAATTACTATAGTGAGACATATTCCGACGATGATTACAGCAGTACGAATGATTATGCATTGATCTGCTGGAGTGCGGATGGAACTATCAAATGGGAAGCTGATCTGAATGATATGAATACAGAAGAAAGCTATTCCTGGGTACATAGTATCATCCCCAATGAGGATGGAACCCTGACACTGCTGTTAAGCGGTGATAAAATAGAGAAATGCACTGTGACGGAAGAGGGTATCACAGACCGGAAGGAGCTGCCGGAGGCAGCAGCAACACTGTTCAACAATGCTAGTTCTAATATCATTACGCCGGATGGCAAGGTGCAGATCATCTATTATGATGAGAGCAATTACACGGATATGTATATCGCAACCTATGATCCTGCAACAGATGCGGTATCAGAAGGAATAAAGTTTTCCTCGACACTGACCAGCGGCGGTTATTATAATATGGTGCCCGGAGACGGTGACATCCTGTACTATGCCGATAGTAACGGCCTGTTCAGTTATAATGTGCAGACACAGGAGTCGAAGCAGATCATGAGTTATATCAATTCGGATCTGGCTGCCGGCAGCCTGAACAATTTCCTGGTACTGGACGAGGAACAGTTCCTGGGCTTTTACTATGATAACAACGAAGGCAAAATGTGCGGCGGTCTGTTCACTCACGTGAAGCCGGAGGATATCAAGGACCGGATCGTCCTTACACTGGCCGGTAACTATATTGACTATGATCTGAAGAGAAAAGTAGTAGAGTATAATAAGTCCGGTGACACCTATCGTATTGTAGTTAAGGAATACAGTACCTACAACACTGCAGAGGATTATACTCTTGGTGTGAAGCAGTTAAATAATGATATCATCTCCGGAGGAATGCCGGATATTCTGGTCGTGGACAGCAATATGTCAATGGACAGCTATATTGCCAAGGGACTGGTGGCAAATGTGGATGACCTCATTGCGGGGGATGAGGAATTATCGAAATACGACTATCTGCAGAATGTCTGGGATGCGTACCGTGTGGACGGTAAACTGTACTATGTGATTCCTTCGTTCTATATCTCTACTATGGTAGGAAAAGAAGCTATTTTCGGTGACCGTACCTCCATTACTATGGAAGAGCTGCAGACGATCCGGGATACCATGCCGGAAGGAACCGCACTCTTCAGTGATGAGACCAGAGACAGCTTCCTGTATACTATGATGAATTATTGCGGCAGTGATTTCGTGGATGTGTCCACCGGAAAATGTGCATTTGATACGGATAATTTTGTGGCAATGCTGACCTATGCAGCCGGGCTGCCGGTAGAATATGGAGAGGATTACTGGGGAGACGATTACTGGAATAACTATGAATCCCAGTTCCGTGAGGACAGAACCCTGCTGGATGGCATCTCCATCAGCAACATCCGTGATCTGAACGGTACGATCAACGGTGTCTTCGGTGAGGATATCTCCTTTGTGGGCTTCCCGACCGATGGAGACATGGGATCCATATTATGGGCAGGTAACAGGATGTATGCCCTGTCTGCAAAATCCAAGAACCTCGACGGTGCATGGGAATTCCTGCGCTACTATCTGACACAGGAATATCAGGATAAGATACAGGAACAGGAATACAATCTTCCGGTACTTCGCAGCACCTTTGAGAAGAATGTGCAGGATGCTACGAAGAAGCCGTACTATATGGATGAGAACGGCAACAAAGTGGAATACGATGAGACCTATTACATCAATGGGGAGGAAATACTGCTGCCGCAGCTGACACAGGAGCAGGTGGACAGAATCGTAAGCTTTGTGGAAAGTGTGAATAAGAGGGGATACTATAATGAGGCAATCTCCAATATCATTTCGGAAGAAGCCGGTGCATACTTCTCAGGACAGAAGAGTGCGAGGGATGTGGCAAGTGTCATTCAGAGCCGTGTACAGGTCTATGTAAACGAGAACAGATAAACGGAAGATAGCACTGCGTAGAGCAGAATAGTAAAAGATGGCGGTCTGTTGAAAAACAGACCGCCATTTATAGTAAGGTGCTTCAGCTAAGGCGGATGGGAATGCCCTGCTTTTTCAGATGTGTCGTCAGGGTAAGCTCCTGTCCGTGCTCCCTTAGCCACTGTTTATAGATCCGGTAATCCGGCATGATGCGCTCGACCATGTTCCAGAAGTCCTTCGAATGGTTCATATGAGTCAGGTGGCAGAGTTCGTGGACTACCACATAATCCAGAGGACCGGCAGGACCGTAGATCAGACGGTAATTGAAGGATAAAGTCCCTCTTGAGGAACAGCTTCCCCAGCGGGTCTTCTGATCTCTTATGGTGATGGAGGTATAGTGCCCGCCGGTGAAGCGGTGGTAGTATTCCACACGATTCGTAAACACTTCTCTGGCAGCATTCCGATATCGGTTTTCCAAAGCCTGCAGCCTGCGGAGCTCCGCAACGGTCAGTGGCTGATTTTCATATAGATTCATGAGAGTGCCTTTCGCATACAGGGGTGTTGATCCTCTGGGTATCTTTGTAAGTTTGAACAGATTAAATATACTGCGTATGGCTTGAAAAGTAAACGCAGAAATTGTAGAATAGTGCGTGACGGCTCGTGGACGGAACCGTTACAGGAAAGGAAAACAGTAAATACTATGGGTAAATGTATTTTGATCGGCGCAGGAGATCTCACGATGGGAGAGCTGTCTGTGACAGAGGAAGATTATGTGATCGCGGTGGACGGCGGCTTAAGCTACTGCGGGATCCTGAATGTTGAGCCGGACCTGATCATCGGAGATTTTGACTCGATGAGCGAACAGGAGAAGCTTGCTGTGGAACAGTTACAACAGACCGTTCCGGAGAAGATCTGCCGCCTGCCGGAGTGTAAGGATGACACAGACATGCTGGCAGCTATCAAGCGGGGGCTGGAGCTGGGTTATAACGATTTTCGTATTTATGCGGCCACCGGTGGGAGATTTGACCATACCCTGGCGAATATCCAGTGTCTGCTGTATCTCAAAAATCACGGTGCGGTGGGGTACCTGGTAGACTGTACGGGAATGGTGCTGGTACTGCAGAACGAAGCCGTGCATTTCCGGAAGGAGTTGGAGGGCACCATGTCGCTGTTTGCCCTGACGAAGGAGGCAAAAGGCGTGAATATCCGCGGCATGAAATATCCTTTGGAAAATGCCGTGATCACCAATGATTTCCCCATCGGGATCAGCAATGAATTCCTGGGAGAGGAAGCGGAAGTGTCCGTAGAGGACGGCGAACTGGTATGCATGATCCGGTACTATGAGGATGAAGTATAACCATGTAAGCCGGAATGTACGCTTCGAAGATGATCAAGGAGGTGGCACCGAATGTCCACCTCCTTGGTGTTTTTACGAAAAAAATCTTTAGAAAATCTTTCGTTTTTTCAGTAGGTGAAATTAGAAATTATAAATTAGAATCAGAAACAGACAGGGGAGAGGATCCCCTTGCCGCATGTGGCAGAATGAGAGGGAGTCATGGAGAACAATAAATATCATATTCTCATCGTGGAGGATGATAAGGAAATCCGGGATGGTGTGGAAATCTATCTGAAAAATCAGGGGTATCAGGTATGGAAGGCTGCCAACGGTAAGGAAGGACTCGAGATCGTAGCACAGGAGGAGATCCATCTGGCTATCCTGGATATTATGATGCCGGTGATGGACGGTGTGACGATGTTAATGAAGCTGCGGGAGCAGAATCACGAGTTCCCGGTGATCATGCTGTCCGCCAAGTCCGAGGAAGTGGACAAGATCATGGGATTAAATATGGGAGCGGATGACTATGTTACCAAACCCTTTACACCGTTGGAACTGTTGGCGAGGGTAAATTCCCATCTGCGCAGATATTCCAAATATCTGACGGCAGTCAGTGGGGAAGAACAGGAGAAATCCCATGTGTATACCATCGGCGGCCTGGAACTGAACGAAGAAACCGTAGAAGTGACGGTGGACGGAGAAGCGGTGAAGCTGACACCCATGGAATTCAAGATCGTACAGCTTTTGATCAAGAATCCGGGCAGAGTATTTTCCGCGGATGAGATCTATGAGCGTATCTGGAACGAGAAAGCGGTCAACACCGATACCATTATGGTACATGTGCGGAACATCCGCGAAAAAATCGAGATCGATCCGCGAAATCCCAAGTATCTGAAAGTGGTATGGGGCGTAGGATATAAGATTGATAAACAATAAATACGGATGTGGGGAACAAAGTGTTTCGGCAGGCAGAGGAAAATGGCCGGAGAGGTGTAAGAATGGAACAGGTAACAGAGGCTGTGAAAGCGGAGACAACAGAAAACAGGGAAAATCGAGGAAACCGAGGAAACAGAAAGCCTGCAGTCAAATGGCTGATTATCGGACTGATTGTCAGTCTGGCAGCTTCCGGTATTTTTACCGCCTGCTACGGAATCTTCGAGCGTAGAGCGGAGAGCAGGAGGAATGAACAATACATTGCGGATCCGCTGGAGACGTCGAATACGATTACTTATCTGTATCAGAACTGTTATCTGCTCTACCGCGATCTGTACAACAAAGAACACCAGACTTCCTTAAGCTATGGGGAATTGTATATGCAGCCCACGGAGGGAAACGAATGGCTCAATGATGACCGGAAACGGGCGGAAGTGGCATATGGAGATACGGAGGAGCTCACGATACCGGAAGGAGCAGATCCCGAAAACTATGCGGCCCAGGGAATCTTGGCGGCGCAGACCGGGGAATACTTGGAAGAACATTTCAATACCCTGGAAAACTCCTTTGGTCAGTTGAATAATTTGTATGATTATAGGATCCGGGATACTCAGACCGGAGAGACCCTAAGTAATCTGGCGGATACGGATATCGTGGCGGAGGAACAGAGCTTTTATCTGACTTTTGTATTTGATGCCTATGGAAATGATGCCACCTTAGGAAATACGGTGATCGGATCGGATACGACAACCCTTCGTAAGACAGCGGCGGAAGTGATCCGTAATTGTGGTCTTACGCGCATGGTGGATGCCAATATGGGCACAACGATCGATGCCGGTCATAATACTATGTTCCGGCTGGAAATGCCGAAAAATTGTGAGATCACCTTCTGCATCTCCAGACAGGCGGCACAGAGCCTGGGGCAGAACGGTCAGTATATTTATTATGATCAGGATATGAACAATGTCAGTGTTCACTTTTCCATGGGAGAGCAGTATGCATCCTATTATCTGTCCGGATGTCAGCAGATGTTTCTGATCCTGGCACTGTTGATCTTCCTGCTGGCGCTTGTATTTCCGGGACTTGGGGAAGAGAGAGCCTGGGAGAAGGTGATGCTGCTGAAGCTGCCTGTCGAGGCGATTGTTGTGATCCTTGTGGTGATCGCCGGCATTGGAAGTGAACAGGTGGTAGGACTGGTATCCTGGGTGAGAAGCGGTCATGCGCTGGGCACAGTTTTACGTGGAAACAGTGCGCAGATACAGTTATTAACCGTAATACTGACCTATGCATTAAATGTTCTGGCGGTGGCAGCCTTGTTTTTCATTGCCTGGTGCTTGGGAGTATCCCTGCGGGCAATGCGGGTTCAGGGAGCCAGAGCGTATTTGAAACAGCACAGCTTGTGCTATCTGTTAGTGCCTTTTTGGAAAAAATTGTGGAGAGGAATGAAGAAGGGATTCTCCATTGGCAGGGATAAGGTGGTGGATGTCTATCATGATGCAGAGCATTTTGATGTGACGAAGGATGCCAAAAAACTGATCCTGCGGATCGTATTGTGGAATGCCCTGATTCTGGTGATCGTATGCAGCCTTCCTCTGGGAGGAGTGACGATCGCAGTCATTTACTCTGTGGTACTATATTTTGTACTGCGGCGTTATGTCAGCAAATTGCAGAAAAAGTACGGATTGCTGTTAAAGGCCACCAATGAGATCGCTCAGGGTAATCTGAACGTGACCATAGAGGAAGATCTGGGCGTGTTTGAACCCTTTAAACCGCAGATCTACCGGATCGAGGAAGGCTTCCGTAATGCGGTGGCGGAGGAAGTGAAGAGCCAGCGGATGAAGTCGGAACTGATCACGAATGTATCCCACGATCTGAAGACACCACTGACAGCTATCATTACTTATGTAAAGCTGCTACAGGAGCCGGGAGTGACGGAAGAACAGCGGAAGGAGTACTTAGAGACGTTGGATCGTAAATCGCTGCGCCTGAAGGCATTGATCGAGGACCTGTTCGAAGTCAGCAAGGCAAATTCCCAGAATATCACGCTTGATATCCGCGATGTGGATATCGTAAGCATGGTGAAACAGGTCGAATTTGAGATGGAAGATAAGCTCGCGGATGCCGGACTGGATGTGCGGATGAACCTGCCGGAAGAGAAGGTCATCGTGCCGTTGGACAGTCAGAAGACCTTCCGTATTTTTGAAAATCTGTTTGGCAATATTGCAAAATATGCTTTGCCCGGGACCAGAGTCTATGTCAACGGTTTTACGGCAAAGGATGAGGTGACCATTATCTTAAAAAATATCGCAGCGCAGGAATTATCCGCATCGGGAGAGGAACTGACCGAGCGATTCGTCAGAGGGGATGCTTCCCGTAACACGGAAGGAAGCGGACTGGGACTGGCAATTGCAAAAAGCTTTACAGAAATTCAGGGCGGAAAGTTCCGGATCGAACTGGACGGAGATTTATTCAAGGTGGTGCTGATCTGGAAGGTAAAACAGGAGAATAAGGAGCCGGAAAATGCTAATTCAGCCCAAATGGAGAATAAATAACCCAAGATAATGATATTAAAATAAATCAATAAATTAAAGCAAAAACATCCGTATTTATGTAGAAATAGGTTAAATGCGGATGTTTTCAATTAGATATTAGTATGCTACAATGTATCTTGTTCGGAGCCGGATGATGAGAGAAAAAGCAAGCTGGTTCATCGATACGATTCGGATAGTTAAGAAGTAGGAAGAGAAAAAGGAGCCGTGAATAAATGGGAATGACAATGACACAGAAGATACTTGCACAGGCAGCAGGTCTTACGCAGGTACAGGCAGGACAGCTGATCGAGGCACAGCTGGATCTGGTGCTGGGCAACGATATCACCAGTCCGGTGGCAATCAAGGAAATGGATAAAATGAAGGTACAGGGAGTGTTTGATAAGGATAAGATCGCACTGGTACCGGATCATTTTGTTCCCAATAAGGATATTAAATCTGCGGAGCACTGCAAATGTGTCCGTGAGTTTGCAAGACGCAATGAGATCACCAATTATTTCGAAGTAGGAGAGATGGGTATCGAACATGCACTGCTTCCCGAGAAAGGACTTACCGTAGCCGGAGATGTGATCATCGGTGCGGATTCCCATACCTGTACTTACGGTGCGCTGGGTGCATTTTCCACCGGTGTGGGAAGCACGGATATGGCAGCCGGTATGGCTACCGGCAAGGCATGGTTCAAAGTACCTGCGGCGATCAAATTCAATCTGACCGGCAAACCCGCAGAATGGGTCAGCGGTAAGGATGTGATCTTACATATCATCGGCAGGATCGGTGTGGACGGTGCACTGTATAAGTCTATGGAATTTGTGGGAGACGGTATTGCTAATCTGTCCATGGATGACCGCTTCACCATTGCCAACATGGCTATCGAAGCCGGCGGTAAGAACGGTATTTTCCCTGTGGATGAGAAGGCTATTGCTTACATGGAAGAGCATTCAAAACGTCCCTATAAGGTATTTGAAGCAGATCCGGATGCACAGTATGATGCAGAATATACCATTGATCTGAGCACCTTACGTCCCACTGTGGCATTCCCGCATCTGCCGGAGAATACACATACCATCGATGAGATCCATGAGATGGAGCCCATCGTCATTGATCAGGTAGTGATCGGATCCTGTACCAACGGACGTATTGACGATCTGCGCACCGCAGCGAAGGTGCTTGCAGGCAGACATGTGGCAAAGGGCATGCGTTGTATCGTGATCCCTGCCACCCAGTCCATCTACATGCAGGCGATGGAAGAGGGACTTCTTAAGACCTTCATCGAAGCGGGAGCAGTGGTAAGTACACCTACCTGCGGACCCTGTCTTGGCGGATATATGGGTATCCTGGCGGAGGGAGAGAGATGTGTCTCCACAACCAACCGTAATTTCGTGGGACGTATGGGACATGTAAAGAGTGAGATCTATCTGGCGAGCCCTGCAGTGGCAGCAGCCAGCGCTATCACCGGCAAGATTTCCTGCCCTTGTGAACTGAAATAAAATAAAAGAGGTAATAGAAAATGAACAACGCAAAAGGAATAGTTTTCAAATTCGGGGATAACGTGGATACAGATGTTATCATTCCCGCAAGATACCTGAATTCTTCCGACCCTGCAGAACTGGCGACTCACTGCATGGAGGATATTGACAAGGACTTTATCAAAAATGTGAAAAAAGGTGACATTATCGTAGCGGAGAAAAACTTCGGCTGCGGCTCCTCCAGAGAGCATGCCCCCATCGCCATCAAGGCGGCAGGCGTCAGCTGCGTCATCGCTGAGACTTTCGCAAGAATCTTCTACCGCAATGCCATCAATATCGGGTTGCCCATCATTGAGTGTCCAGAGGCATCCCGCAAGATCAACAATGGCGATGAAGTCGAGATAGACTTCCATACCGGAGTGATCAAAGATCTCACCACCGGCGAGAGTTTCCAGGGACAGGCATTCCCCGAGTTCATGCAGAAGATCATTGCCGCAGAGGGATTGATCAACTATATCAACAGCCAAAAATAGAAACAGCTTTTCAGCTTACAAAAATACCTCCCTGTTACCGTTTCCGGAATACAGGGAGGTATTTTTAAATTCCAGTCTTATGAAGTTAAGCTTTTTTATTGATCATGGCACGTTTTCTCAGGGTCGGATCCAGGATCTTCTTACGGATACGAAGGTTTGTGGGAGTTACCTCCAACAGTTCGTCGGTATCGATGAAGTCCAGAGCCTGCTCCAGAGACAGGATCCTGGGCGGTGTCAGACGCAGAGCTTCGTCGGCGCTGGAGGAACGGGTGTTGGTCAGCTGCTTTTTCTTGCAGACATTGATCTCGATGTCCTCACTGCGACCGGTCTGACCGATGACCATACCGGAGTATACTTTCTCGCCGGGTCCGATGAAGAGAGTACCGCGTTCCTGTGCATTGTACAGACCGTAGGTGATAGATTCACCGGATTCGAAAGCGATCAGGGAACCCATCTTACGATACTGGATATCTCCCTTGTAGGGACCGTAGTCATCGAATACGGTGTTCAGGATACCGTTACCCTTGGTGTCGGTCATGAACTCGCCACGGTAACCGATCAGTCCTCTTGCGGGGATGGAGAACTCCAAACGGGTGTAAGTGCCGCCGGAGATGGAACCCATGTTGCGAAGCTCACCTTTCCGCTGTCCCAGCTTCTCGATGACAGCACCGGCAAACTCGTTGGGGACATCGATATAAGCCAGCTCCATAGGCTCTAACTTTTTACCGTTTTCATCGGTATGATACAGAACCTCTGCCTTACTTACGGCGAATTCGAAACCTTCACGACGCATATTCTCAATCAACACGGACAGATGCAGCTCACCACGGCCGGATACTTTGAAACGGTCGGGAGAATCGGTCTCTTCCACACGTAAGGATACATCGGTATTTAACTCGCGGAACAGTCTGTCACGCAGGTGACGGCTGGTAACGAATTTACCCTCCTGGCCTGCCAGAGGAGAATCATTTACCATGAACTGCATGGCGATGGTGGGCTCACTGATCTTCTGGAAAGGAATGGGTACCACATTTTCCGGAGAGCAGATGGTGTCACCGATGTGAAGCTCGCTGATACCGGAGACGGCAACGATGGAACCGATGCCTGCTTCCTTGACTTCTACTTTATTCAGACCGTCGAACTCATACAGCTTGCTGACCTTGGTCTTGATGATCTTGTCGGGGTTGTGGTGGTTACAGATGACCACATCCTGATTCACACGGATGGTACCGTTGTCTACCTTACCGACACCGATACGTCCGACATATTCATTATAATCGATGGTACTGATCAGTACCTGGGTAGCTGCCTCGGGGTCACCTTCGGGAGCGGGAATGTAGTTGATGATGGTCTCGAACAGAGGCTCCATATCAGTACCCATCTCGTCGGCATCCAGGGAAGCAATACCTGCCTTGGCGGAAGCGTACACAAAAGGACAGTCTAACTGGGAATCGTCCGCATCCAGCTCTAAAAACAGCTCCAGTACTTCGTCTACGACTTCATCGGGTCTTGCTTCGGGTCGATCGATCTTGTTGATACATACGATAACGGGAAGCTTTAATTCCAGAGCCTTACGGAGTACGAATTTGGTCTGGGGCATAGCACCTTCGAAAGCATCTACTACCAGGATAACACCGTTTACCATCTTCAGGACACGTTCTACTTCGCCGCCGAAGTCTGCGTGACCCGGGGTGTCGATGATGTTGATCTTGGTACCCTTATACATAACAGCAGTGTTCTTGGACAGAATGGTGATACCACGCTCGCGCTCGATATCGTTGGAGTCCATGACACGCTCAGCAACTTCCTGATTTTCACGGAATACACCGCTTTGTTTTAACAGCTCATCCACCAAGGTAGTTTTACCGTGGTCTACGTGAGCAATGATTGCAACGTTTCTGACATCTTCTCTTTTTTGTCTCATAAAAATCCTTGCCTTTCTAAAAATGCGTGCAGCTGATTTATCCTTTTTTCAAACTGTTTCAGTATAGCACTTATCATTTCCGGACGCAAGAAAAAACCGTGTAAAATCAACGTTTTTGGTGGTTTCTAACAACTTTTGGGCGGTATTTGCATTTTTATGCGATGGGTTTTAGTACTCAAACGATAAAAAATAGAGTATAAATAGTAGTGCAATACATAAGGATTGTTGTAGAAGAGTCAGAAGATGTAGAAGGGAGAACAAAAATGACAGATAAGGTTATTGAAAACAATCAGGTAACGGTGATGGGGGAAGTGGTAAGCGATTTTTCCTACAGCCATGAGATCTACGGGGAAGGATTCTACATGGTGGACTTAAGGTGTACGAGACTGAGTGACAGCTTTGACATCATACCGGTGATGGTCTCGGAGAGACTTTTAGATGTGACAGCGAGCTATATTGGAATGCTTTTGTGCGTTAATGGGCAGTTTCGGTCCTATAACCGTCATGAGGAGCGTAAGAACAGACTGGTATTGTCTGTGTTTGCCAGAGAGGTGAAATTTATTGAGGAGATGGAAGAAAGTTCCAAGACGAACCAGATCTATCTCGATGGATATATATGTAAGGAGCCGGTATACCGCAAGACACCGTTAGGAAGGGAGATCGCAGACCTGCTGCTTGCCGTGAACCGCCCTTACGGCAAGTCTGATTACATTCCCTGCATCTGCTGGGGACGCAATGCACGCTATGCAGAACATTTCAAAGTGGGCGAGCGCTGTGCTATCTGGGGACGGATCCAAAGCCGTGAATATATGAAGAAACTGGATGAAGAAAATGTGGAGAAACGTGTCGCATTCGAAGTGTCCGTCAGCAAACTGGAGCTGTTGGAGGAAGCCCGGGAATCCATAGTCTGACGACAAAAGATTGCAAAAATTTACAATATATGGTATAAAGAAATGCATAAGTAACTAACAACTGCGGACAGCTATCTGCCGCAAACGCAGATAGACCATGAGGTGTGTAATGGCAGAAGGATGCATCTATATTTATACCGGCGATGGCAGAGGCAAATCACCGGCAGCGATCGGAAGAGCAGTACAGGCAGCAGTAGAGGGGAAGAGAGTCGTTATCATTCAGTTTCTGAAGGGAAAGGGACTGGAGGATTCGGATTTCCTGCGCAGGATGGAACCGGAGATCAAATTGTTCCGTTTCGAAAAATCGGACAGCAATTTTGCAGAATTGCCTGAGGAGAAGAAGCAGGAGGAAATACAGAACATCCGTAACGGAATCGGCTTTGCTAAAAAGGTGCTGACCACCGGAGAATGCGATCTGCTGATCTTAGATGAAGTGCTGGGACTGGTGGAAAAGGATATCATTACAGTGGATACTCTGAAGACACTGTTGGAATGCAGAGGAGATACGGATGTGATCCTGACAGGAATCACTTTGAACGATGAAATCTGCGTTCTGGCAGATGAAGTATCCAGGATCGAGACCGTAAAATTCAAGGTCTGGGATTGACAGTCACATGGGTTAATGCTATCATAAAATTATATTTAAGAAGATAGAGGTTGCGTTTTTCAAGAGTATTTTTTCGGAGGTAACAGGTACCGTTGAGGGAAGAAGAAAGGGGAACACGCCGAAAGATAAGGTATCCTGTATATTGTTATCTTGGGCATACGTTTAAGAAGCGTATGACTGTCATCTCGTAAGCAGATGGGGCGCTATCAAATAAGCTTGGATAATCAGCGCCGGCGCCATTGTGCGCTGGCGTTTTGCAAATGGAGGAAACATATGGCTATTTTTAAAGGAGCAGGCGTGGCAATCGTCACACCCATGAACGAAGACGGATCTGTCAACTATGAGAAATTCGGTGAACTGATCGAATTCCAGATCGCAAACGGCACAGATGCCATTATCGTATGTGGTACTACAGGAGAATCCTCAACGTTGACCCATGAGGAACATTTGGATACCATCAAATACTGTGTAGACAAAGTAGCGAAGAGAATCCCCGTAGTGGCCGGTACCGGTTCTAATTGTACCGATACCGCAGTATATCTGTCCCAGGAAGCGGAAAAATACGGTGTGGACGGCATCCTGCTGGTAAGCCCCTATTACAATAAAGCAACCCAGAAGGGATTGTATCGTCACTTCAAGACCGTTGCGGATTCCGTGAAGGTTCCTGCTATTCTGTACAACGTGCCCAGCCGCACCGGCTGCAATATCCTGCCGGAGACTGTGGTGAAGTTGTGTAAGGATGTAGAGAACATCGTAGGTGTCAAGGAAGCCAGCGGCAATATCAGCCAGATCGCACATCTGGCAGCTATCGGTCAGGGCGTCGTGGATATCTATTCCGGCAATGATGACCAGATCGTACCTATCCTGTCTCTGGGCGGTGTCGGAGTTATCTCCGTGCTTTCCAATGTAGCACCTGCACAGACTCACGAGATCTGCCAGAAGTTCTTCGACGGAGATGTGGCAGGCAGCCGTCAGATGCAGCTGGATGCTATGGATCTGTGCAATGCACTGTTCTGCGAAGTGAACCCGATCCCGGTGAAGACAGCACTGAATATGATGGGAATGGGAGCCGGAGCGTTCCGTATGCCTCTGTGCGAAATGGATGAGGCAAATGCCAAGAGGCTTGAAAAAGCCCTGAAGGATTATGGTATCCTGTAGGCTGGAAATTAAAAAGCAAGAGTGGAAGAATCCCGCCTGTGAAATTTTTATCATAGGCGGGATGTTTTTAAGTATATAAGGATATGATGCCAGGGTCAAAAGGTCTAAGCCCACATGAGCTTGCTCATAGGTGGGTGAAAGACCTTAGGACCCGCCCCGATATGAGCATAAAAGTGGGATGACAATCCCACAATATGCGAATATTGGTTAGGATTGTGGGAGTGCGTAGCACGGAGCAATCCGTAGGCATCAAGGTCGGGGGCTTTTGACCCCGACATCAGAATATTAAGATAGGAGAGAACAAAATGGTAAAAGTAATCATGCATGGATGTAACGGAAAAATGGGACAGGTGATCAGCGGACTGATCGCGGCAGATCCCGATATGGAACTGGTGGCGGGAATCGATGCCAGAGACGATGGACACAATCCTTACCCTGTATTCACGGATATTGCAAAATGCGATGTGGCTGCAGATTGCATCATTGATTTCTCTGCGGCAGTAGCAGTAGACAAGCTGTTAAATTACTGCGTAGAGAAGAAAATCCCCTGCGTGCTGTGCACCACCGGCCTGTCCGAGGCACAGCTGGCGAAAGTAGACGAAGCAGCGAAAAAGGTGGCTATCTTAAAATCCGCCAATATGTCCCTGGGTATCAACCTGATGTTAAAACTGTTAAAAGAAGCAGCCGGAGTGTTGGCACCTGCGGGATTTGATATTGAGATCGTAGAAAAACATCATAACCTGAAACTAGACGCTCCCAGCGGCACCGCACTGGCACTGGCGGACTCCATTAACGAAGAATTCGATAACGAATACGAATACGTCTACGACCGCAGTACACGCAGAGAACGCAGACCCAAGAAAGAGATCGGCATCAGTGCCGTCAGAGGCGGCACCATCGTCGGCGACCACGATGTCATCTTCGCCGGAGCGGACGAAGTCGTAACCTTCTCCCATACCGCCTACTCCAAAGCTGTATTCGGCAAAGGGGCCGTACAGGCTGCCAAATTCCTGGCAGGCAAACCCGCCGGCATGTACAACATGTCCAACGTGATCGATGCAGCAATGTAATATATTTTTATGGAATTTTCAATAAACCAGCAGCTTGACTGAGTGTAAGAATAAGCAGGCCGTAAGCAGACGTCGGTACTTAGCGAGGGTACTATCCTCGCTTATGTACCGCTACGCTCTGCGACAGAGCGAGAGCGTGCCGCGTTTCTTATACTCAGGCGAAGCTGCGTAGGGGACAGAGAAAGGCGAACTTCATGAACGAAATGGAACAGAAGGTTCTAAAGACCCTCTCACACCAATATAAAACACAAGCGGCAGCCTCCACGGAGATCATTAACCTCCAGTCCATCCTGAACCTCCCTAAAGGAACCGAACACTTCCTCACTGACATCCACGGCGAATACGAGCAGTTCAATCACGTCTTAAAGAATGGATCCGGTTCCGTGCGCCGTAAGATCGACGAGGAATTCGGCAACACCATTAGCAGTAAGGATAAAAAAAGTCTGGCCACTCTCATTTATTATCCGGAGAGCAAGCTGGAGATCGTTGAGAGAGAAGAGGACAATCTGGAAGACTGGTACAAAATATCCCTGCACCGGCTGGTACAGGTCATTAAGCGTGTCTCTTCAAAATATACAAGATCCAAGGTCAGAAAAGCATTGCCGAAGGATTTCGCCTATGTCATCGAAGAACTGATTACGGAAAAGGAAGAAATTCAGGATAAAGAAGCATACTATAATGAGATCATCCATACCATCATCCGGATCGGCAGGGCACCGCAATTTATCATCGCATTAAGCCATCTGATCCAGCGCCTGGTCATTGATCATCTGCATATCGTGGGAGATATTTACGACAGAGGCCCAGGGCCTCATATTATTATGGATACACTATGCCAATACCATTCTGTAGATGTACAGTGGGGGAACCATGACATGGTGTGGATGGGTGCAGCGGCCGGAAGCCTGGCCTGTATCGCCAATGTGATACGGATGTCTGCCAGATATGGCAACCTGGCAACCCTGGAGGATGGCTACGGCATTAACCTGCTTCCACTGGCCACCTTTGCACTGGAAACCTATGAAAATACTGACTGTGATGCATTTGCCATAAAATTCAATACAGATTATAACACCAAAGATCTGGGACTGGATACGAAAATGCATAAAGCCATTGCCATTCTACAGTTCAAACTGGAGGGACAGCTGATCATGCGGCACCCGGAATTCCACATGGAGAGTAGGATGCTGCTGGATAAAATAGATTTTCAGAAAAAGACGGTCTGCGTGGATGGAAAAACCTATCCTATGAAGGATGTGGATTTTCCTACGTTGGATCCGGAACACCCCTATGAACTCACCGAGGAAGAGAGCAAGGTCATGCTGCGTTTGCAGCAGGTGTTCATGCGCTGTGAAAAATTACAGAGACATGTAAAATTCCTCTATTCCAAAGGCGGAATGTATAAGATCTACAATGGAAATCTGTTATATCACGGTTGTGTGCCTCTGAATCCGGACGGAAGCTTCAAACAGGTGGAAATCTGCGGAAAAGAATATTCCGGGAAAGCGCTGTATGATATTTTGGAATACCATGCCAGAAGAGGTTATTACGCCAAGGATGCTAAGGAACGTGCGTTAGGACAGGATATGATCTGGTATATCTGGGCAGGCCCCGGCTCCCCGGTATTCGGCAAGGCCAAAATGGCTACTTTCGAACGTTATTTTCTGGAGGATAAGGAAACACATATAGAAGAAAAAAACAGTTATTATAAGCTGTTGGAGAATGAGGAAGTCATAGGCAGTATTCTGGAAGAGTTCGGCCTGGACAAGGCGGATGCACACATCGTGAACGGCCATGTTCCCGTAGAGCAGATTCACGGAGAGTCACCCATCAAATGCGGAGGAAAGCTGTTGATCATTGATGGGGGATTTTCCAAGGCCTATCAGAAAAAGACGGGAATCGCCGGATATACCCTGGTATGCAATTCCCGGGGAATGCGTCTGGTGGCCCATGAACCTTTTGAATCTACAGAAGCGGCTATTTTAAAGGAGTCAGATATTTTCTCGGATTCCATTGTAGTGGAGAATTTTTCCCGGAGAAAAATGGTGGCGGATACCGATACCGGCAAGGAAATCCAGGAGAATATCTTCTATCTGGAAGAACTCCTGGAAGCTTACCGGGAAGGTACGATCATGGAAGAAGTCTGAGTTATCGCTGATCGGTTCCGGTGGTAGCGTTATCATTGCCTACCAGATCGTTCGTGATATCGGATATACCGTTTGCAGCATCATCCACGATATTGCCTACCGTATCACCGGCTTCATCTACCGCATTGCCGGCGTTATCCAGCATGGAATCATTCTCGGATACTGTATTACCGTTGCCGTTGGTATCACCCATGTTGTCTGTGGCAGAGGTGCCTTTCTCCGCGGGCGGCGTAACCGTACTCTCCGGAGTGGCAGCCATGCTGCTGCCATTTCCGTTGCCGTTTCCTTTGTTCGTACCGCAGGCTGTTGCCATGCACAGGTAAACAGTAAGGATTCCAAACACCAGTAACTTTTTACTTAACTTGGATTTTGCGCTATTTTTCATAATGTCCTCCATTTCAAAATGTCCCATTGCGGGAATGTTCTATCCGGACAGAAATGACCGGTTTAAGGGTAGTATGTGAGGATTTGGGAAAAATATACGTATGGATTCCAAAACAGACAGATGCAGAGGTGTCTGCAGAAATGAGGAAATAAATGGAATTTCGGCCCTGTATTGATATTCATAATGGAAAAGTAAAACAGATCGTCGGCGGAAGTCTGAAAGACAGCGGCGATCAGGCACAGGAAAATTTTGTGTCGGAGCAGGATGCAGCCTTTTACGCAGCACTTTATCAAAAAAATAAGTTAAAAGGTGGTCATATTATTCTGTTAAATTCCTATGACAGTCCCTACTATGAGGAGACCAGAAAACAGGCATTGGCAGCTTTACAGGCGTATCCGGGAGGATTGCAGGTGGGAGGCGGTATCACTCCGGAAAATGCAGGAGATTATCTGAATGCCGGTGCTTCTCATGTGATCGTGACTTCCTATGTATTCAGAGAGGGCAGGATCGATTATGACAGACTGGAACGACTAGTATACGCGGTGGGTAGAGAACGGCTGGTGCTGGATGTCAGTTGTAAACGTGTGGGAGAAAAGTATCTCGTGGTGACGGATCGCTGGCAGAAGCTGACGGAAGAGATCGTGAATGAGGCGCTGCTGGAAAAGCTGTCAGCATATTGCGGGGAATTTCTGATCCATGCGGTGGATGTGGAAGGGAAGGCCCGGGGGATCGAACAGGATCTGGTAAAGAACCTCGGAGGTTACACCGGGAATCCCGTCACATATGCGGGTGGTGTCCATTCCATGGAAGATCTGCTCCTTCTGAAGGAATTGGGACGAAACCGGATGAATGTGACCATCGGAAGTGCACTGGACCTGTTCGGAGGCAGTATGAAGTGGAAAGACGTACTGAAGATATGCAGCGAGGAAGTTTAATGAATATAAAAATGCCGCAGGCAAATAATGTCTGCGGCATTTTGTACGCTGTAGTTTTATAAAATTAAAGCTTGGTTACGTTAACAGCCTGGGGACCCTTTTCACCATCTACGATATCGAAAGAAACGGCTGCTCCTTCCTCCAGAGTCTTGTAACCATCCATGTTCAGTCCGCTGTAATGTACAAATACATCCTTGCCGGATTCATCAGAGATGAAGCCATAACCCTTCTGATTGTTAAACCACTTTACGGTACCTTTGTTCATAATACATACCTCCAAAAATCACTTTTCTAACAGATGTGCTGTCGATCTTCCCGACAACAGCATAAGAATAGCACAGCCCATATAAAAAGTAAATATAGTATTATTGAATTTGCACAAAAAATATGGGAAATTCCCTTGCAAATAGAGATAAATGAAAGAAAATATTGGGAATTTATTACAAAATTGTTAAGAAATGATTGCTGTAAGGGATTTCATGTGATAGAATGGAGTGATATTTATCGGAGGTGACTCTATGAAAGAACGTAAACACAAGCGGAAACTGAACCATGTGCTGATCCTTACATCCGATGCAGCAGATGCAAATGTAAAGCAGTTTCGGATACGGGCATGGCTCGTGGAAGTAATTGTAATTATGCTGTGTATACTCATTGGCGGAGTGATCGGCTATTTTATCTATGAAGGTCAATTATGGGAAAATGCCGGCAGACGAAGCCATGAACAGGTGGTAGCCCTGGAAGAGGAAAACAAGACACTGGCGGAGCAGAACAGCAAGCTGGAGGCTCAGGTAACGGAACAGGCGGAAGAAATCCAGATACTGAGTGATACCGTAAGCCAGAAGGTGCAGAGTGAGAACGAGTTGTCGGCGACCCTGGAGAAGCAGAGTATTCCTACGGAATTCCCGCTGACCGGTTCGGCATCCATGGAAGAAGTAACGGAGGGTGAGCCTATGTGCATTTTCCATGCATCGGTAGGCACAACGGTGGTTGCTGTAGCAAGCGGTACGGTAATGGCAGTGAATGATGATGAGACCTATGGACACAGTGTGTGGGTGGATCATGGTAACGGATATATCACAATCTATCGGAATAAGGGAGATGCCACAGTAGCTGTCGGAGATTCCGTGGTGCAGGGGACGACTCTGTTTGTGATAGGAGAAGACAATGCGGATCTGGGTTACCAGATGCAGAAGGACGGAAGTTATATCAATCCTATGGATATGTTGGCAATCAGCGGCTGATTGCGGAAAGGTTTGGAAAATACATGTTAGGTAAAAAGAGTACAGATACAAAAATAAATACACTGATCGGTGCCGGTGCGGAATTGAACGGTGATTTTACGCTGGATGGCTCTGCAAGAATTGACGGTAAGATCGGCGGCAATGTAACGGTAACGGGCAGTCTGATTCTTGGTGCCGGCAGTGTGGTCACCGGAGAAGTACAGGCGGCTTCCGTACTGATCGGCGGAGAAGTGACCGGAAATATTACGGCTCCGGAGAAGGCAGAACTGACGGCTTCTGCAAAGGTACTGGGAGATATCGCCACCAAGGTCATTGTGATTGATGAACATGCCATATTTCAGGGTAAGATCGATATGAACCAGACGGTACCGGATAAAAAGGGAAAAGCGAAAGCAGCCAAAGCGACGCGTGCGGGACGTAAGAGTGCAAAGGCTGCAATTGCAGAAGCACTGAAAGAAGTGGAAGAGGAAGAAAAGAGAGAAAATCAGGAAAATACAGCAGCGCCGGAACAGACGCAAAATACGGCGGCAGAAGAAACAACAAAATAAGATAAAAGAAAAAGACGTTGGGGATTATTTGCCAACGTCTTTTTTCTCCATACGTCCGAATACCAGTTCATAACCGTCATTGCCGTAATTCAGAGAACGATTCACTCTGCTGATGGTAGCGGTGGAGGCTCCGGTTTTCTCGGCGATTTCCAGATAAGTCTTGCCATCTTTCAACATGGCAGCTACTTCAAAACGCTGTGACAGAGACAATAATTCATTGACTGTACACAGATCTTCGAAGAAGCTGTAACATTCCTCCCGGGACTGAAGACACAATACTGCATCAAACAGAGAATCCACAGCATCCGTTTTGATTTTTTTATTCATGATCGACACACCTTTCCATAGTTGTAATCCATACAACGCAACTATCTGTATTTTAGCATACTAAAGTTTTAAAGTAAAGGCGTGAAACAAAATAGTTATAAAATCTTCATAATTTCAAAGGATGTAGAAAATGAGAACGTAGAAAAGATGGAAGTGTTGACATGTAGTTTTGGATACTATATAATAGCCACATAGAGAAAACAAGTAGCTGCGAAACAGACAGCAGAGTGCGAAGCACGGGTTCTCGAGTAACATTACCGGAAAGGACAGCTGGAATAGTATGGCAACAACAGAAGAATTACTTCAGACGATTTTACAGAGTCTGGAGAAAGTGGAATATATCAAGTCAGAAGACATTCCGAATATTGATCTGTATATGGATCAGGTGCTGACTTTTATGGATCGCAAGCTGCGTTCGGCAGTACGCCCGCAGACCGAGGACCGCGTCCTGACCAAGACCATGATCAACAATTATGCAAAAAACGATCTGCTTCCTCCTCCGGTGAAGAAGAAATATTCCAAGGAACATGTTCTGATGCTCATTTTCATCTATTACTATAAGGGCGTGATTCCCATGAATGAGATTCAGACTCTGTTGCAGCCGATCACCGATCATTATTTTCAAAATGGACAGGCATTTGACCTGGAAAGCTTATATAAAGAAGTCGTATCTTTGGAAAAGGAACAGCTGGAGGACTTAAAAAAAGACGTAGTGGACAAATTCCGCAGAGCAGAGAATTCCTTTACGGAGACCTCCGGAGAAGAACGAGAATTCTTACAGAAATTTGCCTTGATCTGTCTCTTAAGTTTTGATGTCTACATGAAGAAAATGATCGTGGAACAGCTTGTAGCGGAACTGGCAAACGATGCGAAAGCCAGGGAGCCCGAAAAGGAAACCCACAAGAAAAATAAAGAGAAATAAAAATAAGTAGCAAAATCAGAAACAGGAAAAATTTTATGAAAGCATTTATGGATCTTCATACGCATTCTCTGGCAGCAGGGCATGCGTATAGTACTTTATTAGAAAATATTGACGCTGCACTGGCAGTCGGGATCAGATACCTGGGAATGAGTGAACATGGTCCCACATCTCCTGGAGGACCGCATGAGTTCTTTTTTAGCAATTATAAAGTGATTCCCAGAGAGTATGACAGAGAAGAGGTTAGCGGCAGAGTGGTACCGGTGACAGGTGGAAGGCTCCATCTTTTGTGTGGTGTGGAAGCCAATATCTGTGACGCGGACGGTAAGCTGGACCTGGAGGAACGTTATCTGCAGAAGATGGATTATGCGCTTGCCAGCATTCATCCTTTTGCTTTTACTGCGGGAAGTCGTAAGGAGAATACGTTAGCTTCCGTGAGAGCATTTCAGAACCCTTATGTGAAAATACTGGGACATCCCGATGATGGCAGATTCCCTTTAGATTACGAGGAACTGGTGCGGGAAGCAAAGCAGGCGCATGTTGCATTGGAAGTGAACAATTCTTCTCTAAATCCCCGGTCGTCAAGACAAGGCGGCAGGGAAAATATCATAGAATTGTTAAAGACTTGCATGAAATATGAACAGCCTGTTATAATGGGAACGGACAGCCATATGTGTTTTGCCATAGGAAAATTTGTCGAGACCGAACAGCTGATGAGGGAACTGGAGTTTCCTGCTAAGCTGGTGTTGAATTACGACCCGGAGAATATTCATAAGCTTATCAACATCACACTGTAGCTGATACCACCCGGTGTTACCGGAATAAGAATACAGCCGGAGACGGCACGCCCCGCAAGCGGGCAGATAGGAGAACAAATGAAAGACGCAAATTGTGGATATTGTATGAGAGGGGAGCTGTTAGATAAGTTCGGTATTTTTATCTGTGACCTGAAGGTGAGCAGCCTGATCCTGTTCAAGGAACAGAGCCATCCCGGCAGATGCATCGTAGCATACAAGGACCATGTCAGTGAGATCGTGGACATCAGCGAGGAAGAGAGAAGATTATTTTTTGAGGATGTGGCGCATGCAGCGAAAGCCATCCATGCAGCATTCCATCCAGATAAGTTAAATTACGGAGCATACGGCGACACCGGCTGCCATCTGCACATGCACCTGTGCCCGAAGTACAAGGACGGTTTCGAGTGGGGCGGCACTTTCGAGATGAATCCCGGCAAGACCTTTTTGACGGATGCAGAATATCAGGAGATGATCGACAAGATCAAGGCGAACCTGTAAATATTCCGGAACATTTTTCCTGGGATTACATAGAATAGATATGTAATGATGCCAGGGTCAAAAGGTCTAAACCCACATGAGCTTGCTCATAGGTGGGTGAAAGACCTTAGGACCCGCCCCGATATGAGCATAAAAGTGGGATGATAATCCCACGATATGCGAATAGAGGGTAGGATTGTGGGAGTGCGTAGCACGGAGCAATCCGTAGGCATCAAAGTCAGGGGCGTTTGACCCTGACATCATATATAATCTCAGGGAGGATGAACGATTATGAAAACAAAGAAAGTAATGGCAGCGATATTGGCTGTACTGTTTGCGGCAGGTGCACTTACGGGCTGCGGCAATGCAGAACAGACGAACGGACCAAAGAAGACAAGAGTGGTGCTCAATGAAGTGGCCCACTCTCTTTTTTATGCACCGATGTATGTGGCTATCGAGGAAGGATATTTTGCCGATGCCGGGATCGACCTGGAGCTCGTAACGGGATTTGGCGCGGATAAGACTATGACAGCGGTGCTGACCGGTGAGGCGGACATCGGCTTCATGGGCAGTGAGAGCACGATTTACACCTATGCCGGAGGAACGGAAGACTATGTGGTGAACTTTGCCCAGCTGACCCAGCGGGCAGGAAATTTCCTGGTGGCGAGAGAACCTATCGATGACTTTTCGTGGGATATGTTAAAGGGTGCTACAGTCTTAGGTGGTAGAGCGGGCGGTATGCCGGAGATGGTATTTGAATATATCCTGGAGAAAAATAATATGGATCCGACAACGGATCTGTCCATCGACCAAAGCATTGACTTCGGTTCCACAGCAGCAGCTTTTTCTGGCGGGCAGGGAGACTTTACCATTGAGTTCGAGCCGCATGCTACGCTGTTAGAGCAGAAGGGCGACGGCTATGTGGTGGCATCTTTAGGCGAGGAATCCGGCTATGTACCGTATACTTCTTTCTCTGCCAGGAAGAGTTATATAGAGAAAAATGCGGAGACGATCCAGGCATTTACCGATGCCCTGCAAAAAGGTATGGATTATGTGCAGGAGCACAGTGCGGAAGAAATCGCCAAATGTATTGCACCCCAGTTCGCAGAGACCGGGAGTGATACGCTGACAGCCATCGTTGCCAGATATCAGGAACAGGATACCTGGAAAAAAGATCTGATCTTCCACAAAGATGCCTTTGATCTGTTACAGAATATTCTGGAGGACTCTGATGTACTGAAAGAGAGAGTGCCCTATGAAAAACTGGTGACCACAGAATTTGCTGAGAAAGCGGCGGCAAAATAAGGAAAACGAAGAGAGTGTTATAAAAATAGTTTAAAAAAGGAGGAGGATCAGACATCCTCCTCCTGAATGTGTATATTTTTAATGGCCCAGAGCTTTAATGCCTTGGCATTGGTACTGATCTTCTCCAGGGAATCCAGAATATCCTGAAATGCCGGACGCTCATCCTCAGAGATCACGCCGTCTTCGGAGATAGCGATCAGGGAAGCGCGAAGTGTATCGATATCTTTCAAGGATCCCAGTACTTTCAGCGCCAGCCGGTCAAAGTCCACAATGTCAACCTCTGATACACTGTTGCGTCCTAAGGGGCATTCTCTGGCACAGTAGGAATTGCACAGCTCCGGGGTATTATATGCCTCTGCCATAGCCTTGACTTCCTCCGGATAAGGGGCGATGGTATCCAGTTCGATCCTTGCCAGTCTGGTGCGGTCGATGCCTACCAGTTCAGCGGCCTTTTCCCGGCTGCTGAAGTCAGGATTTTCCTTGGCAGCTTCGCAACGTGCGAGATAGTACATATTATCAGCGGCTTTTGTAGCTTTTTTACCCATATTTCTTTTGATCCTTTTATAGTATAGTGTAATCAAACATCTCTAATATCATAGTTTAGTAGAAAAAAGACACATTGTAAAGGAAAAATGACGATATTTTACGAAAAGCAGTTGAGGGAATGTGTAAAATTTGCTAAAATATAAGAGATGTGAAAAAATCAATTTTTCATATATAAAATGGAGGTGCGGTAATGGGTTTAATCAGAGCAGCAAAAGATGCAGTCAGTAGCATGATGGCTGACCAGTGGAGAGAGTATTTTTACTGTGATTCTCTTTCCAACGATGTATTGGTAGTAAAAGGACAGCAGCGGGTAACCAATGGACGTAACAGCAATACCAAGGGTGTGGAGAACATAATCTCCAACGGCTCCATCGTAGCAGTTAACGAAGGACAGTGTATGATCATTGTGGATCAGGGCGGAATCGTAGAGTTCTGTGCGGATGCCGGTGAGTTCGTATATGATTCTTCTACAGAACCCAGCTTGTTCTACGGCAATCTTGGCGAGAGCGTTAAGAATACTTTTTCCAATATCGGAAAACGTTTTACCTTTGGTGGTAATGCAGCGAAGGATCAGAGAATCTACTTCTTCAATATCAAGGAGATCATGAACAACCTCTTTGGTACGGCAAGCCCTATTCCGTTCCGTGTAATTGACCAGAATATCGGACTGGATCTGGATACCTCCTTACGTTGTAACGGTGAGTATTCCTTCCACCTGGTGGATCCTTTGTTATTCTATAAAAATGTATGCGGTAACGTAACAGAGTCCTATACCAGAAGCGAACTGGTAGCGAAGATGAAGGCAGAATTGTTGACCGCTCTGCAGCCTGCACTGGCTAAGATCTCCGCCCTGGGTGTTCGTCCCAGCGAAGTTCCCGCACATACTGCGGAACTGACAGAAGCTTTGAAGGAAGAGCTTTCCGATCTGTGGACCAAACTTCGTGGTATCGAGATCGTTACCATTAATATCAATTCTGCGAAGATCCCTGATGAGGATGCAAAGACCATCGCAGATCTGCAGAGAACCGCAGTACTGCGCAATACCGGAATGGCAGCAGCTACCATGACCGCTGCACAGGCAGAGGCTATGAAGATGGCAGCATCCAACACCTCTACCGGTCCCATGATGGCATTTGCAGGCATGAACATGGCGAACATGGTAGGCGGTATCAATGCCGGACAGCTGTATCAGATGGATGCCCAGCAGAACAGTGGTATGCAGCAGGCACAGGCAGCACCCGCGCGGGGGCAGGCTCCTAAGATGCAGGCACCGGTACTTGGCTGGACCTGTAGCTGCGGCGCTACGGATAACCGTGGTAAGTTCTGCGCTGAGTGTGGAGCACCTAAGCCTTCGGACGCAGGCTGGACCTGCAGCTGTGGTGCAGTAAATCAGGGCAAGTTCTGTTCCGAATGCGGAGCAAAGAAGCCGGAAGGGGCACCGATCTATAAATGTGATAAATGCGGCTGGGAGCCGGAAGATCCTGCACATCCTCCTAAGTTCTGCCCGGAGTGCGGCGATCCTTTTGATGACAACGACAGAGTATAATACATACTCGTCAGAATATATTTACCGGAAACAGTACAGCAGATACCTTTATGATATCTGCTGTACTGAACTGTTATGAATGAAAAAGAAAGAGAAATATAAATGAACGGAAGTCTGATCGCTATTATTGTTATACTGGTATTGTGTCTGGTACTGGCAGGGATCATTTATTATGCTTATTGCAGGATCCGTGAAAAATTACGGGATACCTCCAGAATGTTATTCGGTACGGATTCCATGATCGAGGGCATGAAGCAGAGAGAAGCGGAAGTGGAGATGACACCGAAGTCCGTATCTTCCGCGACAAATCTGTATATGCCTTCTATTATGAGAGATTTTCCCGAGTTCCATTATGATGAGATGAAGAGCAGAGCGGAGAACGTGCTGACCTCTTATTTACAAAGTATTACCGGACAGAATCCGGCACTTTTGTCGGAGGGAACGAAAGAATTGAAAGAACAGCTCAGACTGCGGCTGGAGATGCTACAGAACCAGTCACAGAGGGAGAGCTTTGAAAATATACATATTCACAGAACAGAGATACATCAGTACCGAAAGCAGAAGGGAAGACAGAGTATTGTCCTGCAGTCAGCCGTAGAATATATCCATGCGTTGAAAGAAAACGGTAAGCTTATCGGGGGCAGTGAAGAACGGAAAGAACAGGCAAAATACAATGTGGAACTGGTCTATATCCAGGATCAGGATATGGTCGAGAACCAGGAGGATGCAGGTCTGGCCCTGAATTGTCCCAATTGTGGTGCACCGCTTCCCGGACTTGGGGCAAAAAAGTGCATTTATTGTGATACACCTATTGTGGAATATAATCTGCGGATCTGGAATTTCAGCAGAGTGGAAGAAGCATAGAGAAGGCTGAGAGGGCTGTATGGACGAAAAAATAATAGGGTTAGATAAAAACAAAGATATAGATAGACGGCTGGAGGAAACAACGAAGGAGCTGCAGCGGGAACGGGAAAAACTGATGGCTGTGATCCGAATGTCCGGCGATCTGATCTTTGAATATGATATCGCAAAGGATCAAATGCACTATGCAGGTCCGGAAGAAGGCAGTCTGTATTGCGGACAGATCACGGAAGGGTACACAGAACAACTTCTCCGGGAAGTGGACAACCGCTCGGATGCAGTGGAACAGCAGCTTGCAGAAGCGTTGCACAGCGGCGAGCCGGATATTTGTATTGAGCTCTGCAAGACGGACGAGGAAGGTAATCCTCACTGGATGAAGGTTATCGGGCAGACTTTTTATAATGAAAAAAAAGAACCGGAACGTGTCCTGGGCAAGGTCTGTGATATTGATGCGCAGAAGAAAAAGGAAAGGGAACTACAGGAAAAATCACAAAGGGATTCCCTGACTGGACTTTTGAATCATTCCACTATCAAGCAGCAGATCACACACAGACTGCAGAAAATGAAACGGGGACAGGTGGGATACCTTATTGTTCTGGACGTGGATAGTTTTAAAAAGATCAACGATACAAACGGACATCTGTTTGGAGATGCGGTATTGTGCTCTTTTGCGGATGAAATGAATAAATTGTTTCCCGAGGCGCTGAAAGGCAGGATTGGTGGAGACGAGTTCGTATGCTGTGTAGAGAATATGCCAAGAGAGGAACTGGAAGAGAAGCTTGGACAGTTGAATCGCTGTATGTCTGACCGCTATGATGATGATAAAACAGGACTGCATATCTCCTGCAGTCTGGGAGCTGCGGTTACGGATGGAACAGTGACAGACTATAATCTGCTGTTCCGGTGGGCAGATGCAGCCTTGTATCAGGTGAAGAGTCGGGAAAAGGGCGCTTATGATCTTCTGGAAGTCAAGGAGGGTGTGGCATTGCCCGGTCAAAGCTACCTGGACAGTGAGGAGAACAAAGAGGACGAGATCGTTCACAAGGAGGCACAGTTCGAGAGCGCGGAAGATCTGGTGCTGTTCTGCATGGACCTGTTGGAAAATGTACCGAATCTGACCAGTGCCCTGAAGGTGATCAGTGAACGTACCTGCAGTTTTTTCAATATTGATGATATGATATGTGTGGAAGTGAATGAGGCAGGACCGTCGATCCGTTATCAATGGAACCGGGAAGAAAAGAAAAATTTTGTCAAAAGAATACTGCACCCGGGAGTATTTGAATGGGACAGGATCCGGAAACGTGCGGACGAATCCGGTGCCGCAATTTACAGACAGTCGGAGACTCCGAATATCTACAAAGAAGAAGCGGAGTCTGTGATGATCGTAATGTCTACCGCTTCGAAGGGATTAAAGGCCAGTGTTATCTTCTCAGACCGCCATACAGACAGAACATGGGAAGAGGAGAAAAATGCCCTGTGCAGAATATCCCATCAGATATTCAACAGGCTTCGCATGTTGAAAAATGCAGAAAAAGATCAAAGGGAACTGAATCGGAAACTGAATTATGATGCGCTGACCGGACTGCCGGTGTACAATAAGTTCGTAGACAAATTAGAAGCCTATATGGCAGCGAATGGAAAGACCGGATTATATTTTTTGTCCTCTGACTTTTCTAATTTCCAGTATGTGAATGAAATGTATGGCTACGAGGTAGGCGACCGTATCCTGCATGATTTTGCCGTGGAATTACAGGAAAAATGTCAGGAAGGCGTATTGTTCTGCCGTGTAACCTCCGATCACTTTGTCGGTGTGCTGAAGGAAGATTCTGTGGAGGATGCCAGACAGGCGTACCTGACGTTTACGAATTCTTTTGTGAAGAGGATCAACAGCCGGTATGATCAGTGTAATCTGGTCATTGCCACCGGTTTGTATGAGATCACGGAGAATGACTGGTCGGTATCTTCCATGATGGATAATGCCAATGAGGCCAGAAAACAATGCAAGACGCAGAAGGTAGACAGTGCCGTAGAAATTTACACGGACAAGATCCGCAGAGATTTGGAGAATACCAGAACAATTGTATCCGGAATGGTAAGCGCCTATAATAATAAAGAATTCCATGCATATCTCCAACCTAAGGTATCTCTTCATACCGGAAAAGTAGTGGGAGCGGAAGCACTGGTGCGCTGGATAAAAGCGGATGGAACTATGGTAATGCCCGGAAAGTTTATAGATATTTTTGAGAGAAATGGGTTTATTACCAAGGTTGATTTCGCCATTCTGGATCAGGTCATGGAATATTTGCGTGATGCCCTGGCACAGGGGGAAGAAGTGGTACCCATCTCTGTTAATTTTTCCAGACGTCACAATGAATACGCAGATTTTGTGCCGAATATCTTAAAGCGCCTGAAAGACTATAAGGTACCCAGCGATCTGCTGGAGGTGGAAGTGACAGAGTCGGTATTTATGTCGGATCTGAATAAGCTGACCAATAATCTGGAAACCCTCAGGGACAGAGGCGTGGAGATCTCTGTCGATGATTTCGGAAGCGGATATTCTTCGCTGAATTTGTTATCCAAGGTGACTGTGGATACGGTAAAACTGGACAAGCAGTTCCTGGATGATACCATGAACAGCGAACGGGAAGAAACCGCATTGACAATTATAAAATATCTGACTAAAATGTTAAGACATCTCGGCTTTAAAGTACTGGCAGAGGGTGTGGAGACCAGTGAACAGCTGGAGATGCTCCGGCTGGCGGATTGCGATATCGTGCAGGGATATTTTTATGCAAAACCAATGCCGATCGGGGAATTCAGAACTTTTTTACAGGAATTCAATGAAAGGGATAATTAGTCATACATGAGCATTTATGATACTTTGAATAAAGAACAAAAAGAAGCGGTGCTTCATACGGAAGGACCGCTCCTTCTGTTAGCGGGCGCCGGAAGCGGCAAGACCCGTGTCCTGACTCACAGAGTGGCATATCTGATCGATGAGCTGGGAGTGAATCCATGGAACATTCTTGCCATTACCTTTACCAATAAGGCAGCACAGGAGATGCGGGAACGTGTGGACCAGATCGCCGGTTTCGGCGCGGATCAGGTGTGGGTAGCCACTTTCCATGCCACCTGTATGCGGATCCTCAGAAGACATATTGACAGACTGGGATATGATACGAATTTTACTATCTATGATACAGACGATCAGAAGACCGTGATCAAACAGGTCTGCAAACGTCTGAACATCGACACGAAGATGTATAAGGAGCGGACGCTGCTGTCTGAAATATCTTCTGCCAAGGATGAACTGGTGGATGTACGGGAATTCGAGGTCAAGTCTGTAGGCGATTATCGCAAAAGTGTGACGGCAAAGGTTTACAGAGAATATCAGGACACCCTGAAGAAGAGTAATGCACTGGATTTTGATGATATCATTGTGAAAACGGTGGAACTGTTCAAAAGCTGCCCAGAGGTACTCTATAACTATCAGGAGCGTTTCCGATACATTATGGTGGATGAGTACCAGGATACGAATACAGCGCAGTTTGAACTGATCCGGCTGTTGGCGGACGGCTACCGCAATCTGTGTGTCGTGGGTGATGATGACCAGTCCATTTACAAGTTCCGTGGTGCCAATATCCGCAATATTTTAGATTTCGAGAAGGTATATCCGGATGCTAAAGTGATCAAGCTGGAGCAGAATTACCGTTCCACACAGAATATTCTGGATGCGGCAAACGCAGTGATCCGCAACAACAGAGGCCGTAAAGAAAAGGCACTGTGGACGGAAAAAGGAGCAGGCAGCCGAATACATTTCAGACAATTTGACAATGCATATGAAGAGGCGGAATACATCGCAGACGATATTTCTGATAAAGTGAACAAAAATGGAGTTGCCTATGCGGATTGTGCAGTACTGTACCGTACCAATGCCCAGTCCAGACTTTTAGAAGAACGTATGGTGGTGGAAGGAATTCCCTATCATGTGGTAGGCGGTGTGAACTTCTATGCCAGACAGGAGATCCGGGACATCCTGGCGTATTTAAAGACTATTGATAACGGCAGGGATGAAGTGGCTCTGCGCAGAATCATCAATGTGCCGAAACGGAGCATCGGTACGGCATCGCTGGAAAAAGTGGCGGATTATGCACAGATGAAGGATATCACGTTATTTGATGCATTGTGCGAGGCAGACCAGATCAGGGGACTGGGAAGAGCGGAAGCAAAGATCCGTGGATTCGTCAATCTGATCGAAGTACTTCGCAGCGGATTGTCCTCCTATACACTGCCGGATCTGATCAAGTCCTTATTAGAACGGATCGATTATGCGGAATATCTGCGGGATCAGGATGAAGAATCCGCAGAGGACCGTCTCGGGAACGTAGATGAATTGATCACCAAGGCAGCAGTCTACGAGGAGACCCACGATGAGCCTTCTCTGTCGGAATTTTTGGAAGAGATCATGCTGGTAGCGGATATTGATAATGTGGAAGATGGCGATAACAGAGTGCTTTTGATGACTCTGCACAGTGCCAAAGGCCTGGAATTCCCGGTGGTCTATCTCGCCGGCATGGAGGATGGACTATTTCCCGGCTTTATGACGATCGCGTCCGATGATCCCTTGGAGATCGAGGAAGAGAGACGACTGGCTTATGTGGGAATCACCAGAGCCAAGGAGGATCTGACGCTGACCTGTGCCAGAAGCAGAATGCTCCGCGGTGAGACACAGTACAATCCCGTGAGCCGTTTTGTGCGGGAGATCCCGAAGGAACTTATGGATAATACCCTGCCGCAAAACAGAAGATACCGGGACGATGACCTGGAGGATTTTCAGACGAGAAGAGCCAATGAGGCAGCCCTTCGTGCCATGGGACTGGAAGCGATTGCAACTCCCCGGTCCGGAAACGGTTCGGGCAGCGGCTTCGGAGGCTATGGCAATACGGGATTTGATCCAAGACCCAAGGCAACCTTGAAGCCCCGCGTTACGGCAAAAGCAGACAAACCTTATATTTCCAAGGGGATCAATGGACTCAATCAGCTGGCGGGACTGCAGAAGGGAACGGAATTCAAGGCACCGGATGCACTGGACTATACGGTAGGAGACAGAGTACGTCATATCAAATATGGTGAGGGCACGGTATTAAATGTCGCGAGAGAACCCAGGGATTATAAGGTTACAGTGGAATTCGACCAGGCGGGGCAGAAGATCATGTATGCATCTTTTGCCAAGTTAAAACGGGTATAGTATTTTTTACGAAAATATGGTATCATATAAAGGAATGAAAACAATTGCTTTGCATCCGCAGAAAAGTCCGGATGCCGGAAAGGCAGGTAAATAATATGAACAGAATTGAAAATCTGGTAGACCTTGACAAATTAAACGAACTGAAAGTCAGCGAACTGAAGAAGCTTAATAAGCTTCTGGGTAAGGAAGTGGAAGAGAAGAAGGAGCGCAATGTCCTGGTATGGGTACTGGCGATCATCGGCGCTGTAGCAGCTGTTGCAGCTGTAGCTTATGCCGTATATCATTTCTTCTTTGCACAGGATTATCTGGAAGACTTCGAGGATGATTTCGAGGACGAAGCAGATGACGTGGAAGAGGATGACGACGACTTCTTCGAGGATGAAGGAGAGAACTAACCCATGAAAAAAGGACAGGTATATGAAGGATCTGTTGTAAGGGTCGATTTTCCCAACAAAGGGATCGTCTGTGTGGGAGAAGAGACTGCTGTAGTCAAGAACAGCCTGCCCGGACAGAAAGTCAAGTTCTCAGTGAATAAGGTACGCAAAGGGAAGGCGGAAGGAAGGCTTTTAGAGGTGACAGAGAAGTCACCTTTAGAAACCGGCCGGACGTGTTCCCTTTTTGGGTTGTGCGGTGGATGTACCTATTTGTCTCTGCCCTATGAAGAACAGCTGAAGGTCAAAGAAGAACAGGTAAAACGTCTGCTGGACAGCGTGTTAAACAAGCAGGAAGAAGCCTGGATTTTTGAGGGCATCAAGGGCAGCCCGAAGGCTTATGAATACCGCAATAAGATGGAATTTTCCTTCGGAGACGAGTACAAGGACGGACCGCTGGCACTTGGCATGCATAAGAGAGGCAGCTTCTACGACATTGTGACCGTAGCGGACTGTGAGATCGTGGATGCGGATTACCGCCTGATCTTACAGTCAGTGAGAGATTATTTTGCCCGGGCGAAGGTAAGCTTTTTCCACAGGATGAGCCATGAGGGGTACTTACGGCACCTGCTGGTACGTAAGGCATCCCGCACCGGAGAGATTCTGGTGGCACTGGTGACGACCTCCCAGGATCCCTGGCAGGGAGAGACGGCGGTGGAAGGAAGCTTGGATGCGGATGCGCTGATCACGGGATTTAAGGATCTGTTGCTTTCCCTGGAACAGGATGGGAAGCTTGTCGGAAAATTCGCAGGAATCTTACATATCACCAATGATTCCATCGCAGATGTGGTGCAGAGTGATCATACGGAGTTGTTGTACGGACAGGAGTATTTTTATGAGGAACTGCTGGGGTTGAAATTCAAGATCTCCACATTCTCCTTTTTTCAGACCAACTCCTACAGTGCGGAGGTACTGTACCAGACGGCGAGAGATTATGTGGGCGACCTGGGTGGCAGCGACAAGACCGTGTTCGACCTCTACAGCGGCACCGGCACTATCGCGCAGCTCATGGCACCGGCCGCCGGGAAAGTCATCGGTGTGGAGATCGTGGAAGAAGCCGTGGAGGCAGCGAAGAAAAACGCCGCCGCCAATGGACTGGATAACTGTGAATTCATTGCCGGAGATGTACTGAAAGTACTGGATGAAGTGGAAGAGAAGCCAGACATGATCATCTTAGATCCCCCCAGAGATGGCATCCACCCCAAAGCACTGCCGAAGATCATTGCCTACGGTGTGGATCATATCGTTTATATCTCCTGCAAGCCCACCAGCCTCGTGAGAGATCTGGAAGTATTCTTAGAGAATGGCTACCGCGTGGACAAAGCCGTTGCCGTGGACCAGTTCCCCTGGACCGCGAATGTGGAGACTGTTGTCTTGCTTTCCAAGGGAATGGTCGATTGGTCCTTTTTCCTGGGGCAAGGATGCAAAGGAGGCCGTCCACAATGCGGTGGTTCTTGAAGAGGTTGCCAAGATGGCATATCGAATCGAGCTGATTCATCCGCAGGTAGCACCTGCCCCGCAGGAATTACAGGATAAGCATTATTTCCGTAAGCAGGGTGCAAAAATGCATATTACGGACAGAATTAACAGGATATCGAGAGGGTATAAAACGGATGAAGATGAAAACAGCACCTATGGGGTGGAACAGCTGGGATTGTTATGGAGCGGCTGTTACAGAAGATATCGTACGACGGAACGCTGAATTTATGGCTGAGCATCTGAAGGAGTACGGTTGGGAATATATTGTGGTGGATATCCAATGGTATGAGCCTTATGCTGCAACCAATGAGTATCATCCTTTTGCGGATGTAGTAATGGATGAGTATGGAAGACTGCTTCCCGCAGTAAATCGTTTTCCTTCCGCAGCAAACGGTGCGGGCTTTGGACCATTGGCAGAATATGTCCATTCTCTTGGATTGAAGTTCGGCATTCATATTATGAGAGGGATTCCACGACAGGCTGTACATCAGAACACGAAAATCATGAACAGTGACAGACATGCACGGGAAATTGCCAAAACAAACAGTATCTGTGCCTGGAATACGGATATGTATGGTGTAGATCCTGAGAAAGACGGGGCACGGGAATACTATAACAGTATTTTTGAATTATATGCTTCCTGGGGTGTGGATTTTATTAAATGTGATGATATTGCACGGGAACTGCCACATGAGGAATCCGAACTGATTATGCTGAGCAAAGCATTGCATGGTTGCGGAAGATCCATGGTTTTAAGTCTGTCGCCGGGACCTGCTCTTTTAGAAAAGGCAGAGCTTTATAAGCAGATTTCCAATATGTGGAGAATCACCGATGATTTCTGGGATAAGTGGGAACTGTTATATGATATGTTTTCAAGAGCAGAAAAATGGTGCACCCATGCAGGTGCAGGGCACTGGCCGGATGCCGATATGCTTCCGGTCGGACCGATACGGCAGGTATATGATGTGAATAACTGGACGAATTTCACACAGGATGAGCAGATCACCATGCTGACACTCTGGAGTATCATGCGTTCTCCTTTGATGCTGGGAGGAGAGCTGACAGGGTTTGACGAATTCACTATGAATCTGGTAACCAATTCTGAAATACTTGCCATGCATGCAAATGCACGGCATTCGCATCAGGTGTGGAGACGTGAAATCGATGGTATAGAGCATGCATTGTGGATTGCAGCAGATACAAAGGGTGGATATTATGTCGCGGTATTTAATCTGGGTGATAAAGACAGTGGCATATCCATACCGCTTGCCGATCTGGAGATTTATGATGGAGTAAATGGAACGGAGCTTTGGAGCGGAGAGCACGTGGAAGAGCCAAAGAGCCTTAGTGTGTCATTAAAGAGTCATGGTGCTAGGGCATATCATTTTACGTACAACTAAAAAGCATACTACTGTTAATGTATAGAGATCTTCAATCATGATCTCAGTTTTGAGATTAACCTTATGGTCATTTTCAGCACGTTGGCGATCTTTTTCGATTATTATATTTTACTGTGAGATTTTGATATTAGCAATAGTAAAATGGGGCAGAGAAGAGTTGAAAAGGCAGACGGATAAGAAACAAAGATAAAATAGTAAAAATAGAATAGAACAAAGAAAGAATATGGAGATAAAACAGAAAGGAATAAACATTGAATGTAAATCCTATAACAAGATTGGATTATCCAGATCCGGACGTGATCCGCGTAGAAGACACCTATTATATGGCATCCACAACCATGCACTTTATGCCGGGCTGTGAGATTCTGCAGTCTTTTGATCTGGTGCACTGGGAGCATGTGACTTATGTCTATGAGACGTTGGATCATACGGATGCGCAGCAACTGAAAAGCGGTCAGAATATTTACGGACAGGGCATGTGGGCAGCTTCCCTGCGCTATCATGAAGGCCGATTTTGTATCTGCTTTGTGGCAAATGATACCCGTAAGACTTATTTGTATACTTCGGAAAAAATAGATGGTCCATGGAAAAAGCAGCTGATAGAAGGCTTTTATCATGACGGCTCTTTATTATTTGATGAGGATGGCAGAAACTATATTGTATATGGAAATGATGAAATCTGGATTACAGAATTGAATGAAGATTTGACTGCACCAAAGAAGGACGGATTACATCGTCTTTTAGTCAGTGATCATAAGAACCCGGAGCTAGGCTATGAGGGTTCTCATATTCAAAAAATAAACGGCTATTATTATATTTTTCTGATTCATTCCCTGAGAGACCGCTGGATGCGGACGGAAGCATGCTTTTACAGTGATTCTCTGGAAGGAGAATTCACGGGTGGAGATGTACTTTGTGATGATCGTGGATATTGTGGACAGGGCGTGGCACAGGGAGGAATAGTGGATACGCCGGATGGAAAGTGGTATGCAATGCTGTTTCAGGATTCCGGAGCAGTTGGACGGATTCCTATTCTGCTTCCGGTTACCTGGAAGGATCATTTTCCGTTTTTTGGACAGAACGGACATGTGCCGGAAGAAATAGAGGTTCACAGTACCAGACCAGGATATATTTATCAGCCATTAGTGGGAAGTGATGATTTCTGTAATGGGCTGCTTCCGCGCTGGCAGTTTAATCATGATCCAGATCCACGGTACTATCATCTGGATGCATTGCAGGGAACCTATACAATTACAACACGGGAAGTTTGTACAGAGCTTACACAGGCAGTAAATACGCTTACGCAAAGGATGAGTTATCCGTCCTGCGCAGCTGAGGTTACTGTTGATGCTTCTGCATTGAAAGAGGGCGATGTCGCAGGTTTGTGTGCGTTGCAGAGCTGTTATGCTGCAGTTGGCATTACAAAACATCATGGAAAATATGAAGTCCTTATGCTGGATAAAAAAGAAGATGGTATATTGGATATGACGGAAGGAACTGTTGTTGAATCACACCAGATGGATTTTCGTCTTGAAGCAGATTTCTGTAACATGAAGGATGAAGCACGCTGCTATTACCGGGTAAATAAGGGAGACTGGCTACCCATCGGAACCGTGCATAAGCTGTACTTCAAACTGGATCATTTTACTGGTTGCCGGTTTGGTCTGTTCTGCTATGCGGCAGAGGAAACAGGAGGAAGTGCCTGCTTCCGGGATTTTAAGTATTATGATGTTGATGAAATCTCATAAAGATAGAACTGCATAAAATAAGTGTCGGAATTTACTCAATTTTTCCTACTTTGGACATTGGTTTTTACAACGGTATTGTATAGTGAAGCAGAGGAAAAACAAAACATGTTTCAGAGAGGAAAAACGATTATGAGAATTAAGAGTATGATGAAGGGTATGCTTGCTGTTGTAATGGCAATGTCTATGGCAGCATGCTCCGGAGCACCTGCAGCAGACCAGACTTCTTCTGAGTCACCGTCACCGGCACAGACAGAAAGTACAGCAGCAACAGAGCAGGAAACAATCGTAACAGAAGTATCTGCAGAAACGCAGACGCAAGAAGAAACAGCAAAAGCACCGAAATATGTTTTCTGTTTATTGGTGATGGTATGAGCTATCCCCAGTTTCAGGCAGCATCTGACTATCTTGGAGCAATAGCAGATGAAGATTATGTCAAGGCACTTCCGAGCAATAGCTATGAAGACCGTGGAGGAGCAGTACTGGACGGCCCGGAAGCAGGATACAAGGTTACCTATACACAGGCTGATGCAGAAGCGGTTACGGATGAAGATGGAAGTGTTATTCTGATGGATGAGCATCTGGCAGATTCCGACGCTATGGATTATGATATGGATCGTGCAGATGGAGAATGGGCATTATCTGACTATGTACAAAAGGGTATTGAAGTATTGGATAATGACACAGGATTCTTTATGATGTGTGAAGGTGGAAAGATTGACTGGGCATGTCATGCAAATGATGCCGGCGCAAAGGATAAAACAGAGGATCTTCATAAAATGATAAAGGAGTATAAGTTTGATGAACAAGAATAAGTTTGCGATTACACCACCTATGGGCTGGAACAGCTATGATTATTATGACACTACGGTGAATGAGGAACAGGTAAAAAAGAATGCATAGTATATGGCTATGCAATTGAAGGAATTCGGATACGAGTATATTGTTGCGGACATTGACTGAACTTTAGAAGACTGAATAAAGCAGAAGAGACATTTATTCATAGAAAGTATAAGCCAAGATACGATGAAGGATGTATTTTTATGAGTAGACCCTTGTATGCGGAAGACTAAGACCATTACTTCGGTAGTGGTCTTTTCTGCAAATAGGGCATAGGAGGATCCATACCAAAATTAATCTTGCGCTGCAACTACCTCAAGAATTCCCCACTAGCGCACCTAGCCAATTACATCAACTACATTGGCACTCGTGATGGTGTGGAGAAGGTAAGCAGCACGACGGTCTTGCTGCCAGCTACTGCTAAACAGAAGGAACTGATTGCAGATACTCTGACCAAAATCCCAGATGCCAAGCGGATGCATGAGTATCATGACTATGTTCAGAGACTAACCATGGAAAATGCATCGGAGTTTATCACGCAGGCATGTTTAAAAAGTTTGAAGAAAATATAACAGATGGAAGATTAACGGTACCTTCTGATGGAAGGACTTATCGTTTACGAGAAGCAATATTACTATCTAGGCGATTGGGAAGACCTTTGTCACAGGATGAAATGAAAAAAATTGAAGTGTGAAGTGATATCCCAGATACCTCCTGCGTTTAAAAAACGAGGAGGTATCGTTTGTAAAGAACGGTAATGACTTTGGAAAAGGTATCTAAATTACCCTATAGTCAAATGTGGAGACGGTATGTCTTTTGTCCAAACTTCATGAAGCGAAGCACCATGTGAATGTCAGACTGGATATGGATGAGTTAGATGTTACTTCGGCAGAAAGTAAGGCGACATATGAGGAGATTAAGTCCTACGTGGCGGAGCATAATGATGGGATGAAAGTTTCTAATCTCTATATTGCACAGGTTAAGGCTAAGTATGGAATCATAGAGCGTGAGAATTATAATAAACCTAAGTCAGATGACGCAAGACAGCCTAAGTGTCCGAAGGAGAAGGAGAATGCAATCGTAGAGGCACTGAAATATTTTAGAATGATTTAATTCAGTTACATGGAAGGAGCATTTTATGAAATATTTTAATAGTAAAGAATTTGATACAGAGATGGAAAAAAGTGAAAATTATTATGGAAGATAAAGGATTTGTTTTGGAATCTGATAATCCATATGCATATGAAATGCAATACTCAGATGCGTATGATGATGTAGTTGAATGGTTGGAACAGCATGGCTACAACGGCAAATTAGATAATGTCGGACTATTTGAGGGTGTTGCGGTTTATGCTTTATATGATGAATCTAGAATATCATATAGCGAAATTATAGCGAAATTAAAAGAAGAAGCAAAACAACAATGTAATTAAGTATCTTAATCGTAGAGGCACTGAGATATTTCCAGATGATTCCAAGTGGATCGTAGGATGATCCGGCTTATAAGAAAGAGAAAATTTAACTAATGCTATTGAGCCTTCAGACATTGGGAATAAAACTTTATGTTTGTAGGCTTTTTGTTTACAGAAAAATTTTTCGTGGATATAATAAACATGACATATAGTTGTCGTGTTGTGTTAGATATGATATGTATGGAGTGTGGAAACTATGAAGATAGATAGGCCTATTGGGATATTGTCGATCTTACTGCAGGAAGAAAAGATAACGGCTCCTGAACTGGCAGAAAGATTTGAGGTATCTCGAAGGACAATAAATCGGGATATTGAAGACCTTTGTAAAGCAGGTATTCCTATAAAAACTGCACAGGGTACCGGTGGTGGTATTAGCATTATGGACGGATATTGTATAGATAGGACAATTCTGACATCCAAAGATATGCAGATGATTCTTGCGGGGCTGAGAGGCCTTGACAGTGTGAGTGGAAAGCGATACTACGGTCAGCTGATGGAGAAAATCCAGACTGGATCATCAGAGTTTATTAGTGGAAGAGACTCTATGCTGATTGATTTGTCTTCATGGTATAAAGGCTCTCTTGCTCCGAAAATTGAGGCAATCCAAAATGCAATAGAAAACAGGCATATCATACAGTTCGTGTATTATGCTCCATCTGGAGAGAGCAACCGAAGGGTAGAACCATATTATCTGGTTTTCCGGTGGTCGAGCT